>Ga0131853_10008952_pt1 | contig 18272 bp, 13 predicted proteins | sample TergutLab28metaG_FD_92764 | JGI IMG/M metagenome (GOLD analysis project Ga0131853, IMG submission 92764) | Labiotermes labralis P1 segment gut microbial communities from Petit-Saut dam, French Guiana - Lab288 P1 (version 2) (version 2) | ecosystem: Host-associated > Arthropoda: Insects >... | reverse complement strand
TCAGGTATCTGCTCTGCGAACCAAACCAGGCAAGCTTAACTACACAGCACATGTCTGTAACCTCTCTAGCAAAAGCCCCTTTATAGGGTCCCAAGCCATGATAGTCATGCATCAGACCATGCCCACAATTCTGCTGGCTAACCAATGGCAGAGCAGGAGGAACAGCAGGACCACAGTATAAAAGGAGACCTCCAAACCCACAGCCAGCATTAATCGCTCACTACAGAAGGAGTAAACCTCATTAGACTACACATCAGAAAGGAGTAAATTGCCTACAACACACTGAGGAGGGATTAGCAACGTTCGACTGCCTGCTGCGCTGACAAGTGTGGACCGTCACTCTACAGCCCAGCCGAGCATGCTGCTAGCAGCACTCGGCCCGGAACTGGACCAGCCACGAGCTGTTTCACTTCACACTGGCCCACCAGCCAGTCTCAGCTGCACAACCAAGTGGTGTATCTCCGCTTGTGGTGGACCAGGTGAAGCATCGTGAACCTCTTCACTACAGAGCAGCCAGCTGTCCCATTCTACACCATGCAACCCCAGCACTATCTCTGCTGGCCTTATCCAGCATGGTTGCAGAACCAGCCGCCAACCAGCCTAGCCAGCAAGCACACCACCATCAAGCTGCTTCACCAAACAGATGCACTTGTAATCATGGCATTCCACTAACCACTCTACGACTTACCAATACGTTTTAATAAATATTTATGTGTATATATATATATATATGTTGGTACTGTAGTTGTGACTATAAACAACCATACAGTATTCCACATATGCTTACTAAATGATATGGCTTAGGTATATGAATAATGTGGACTTTATAATAAAATGGCAGCAGTCTATTGGTTTGTGGAGATGCTGTATTTATACTTTCAGTGCTACAGTACAAATAAAATGTGTGTGTTGGCTGTGTAGAAAAAGAGGAGGGAAAGCCCATTGTCCATAGTTGGAGGTCATCAGAAATATTATGCACTGAATAGCTCAAAATCTTTTTTTATCTAAGAAATACATCAAAATGTAAAAAATTAATTTAACTTCCTGAATTAAAAACAGTTGGTGATTTCATAGTAAGTAAATGTGTGTGTTGGTGCTACTAGTTTACAAAAATTAGGTACAAGTTATTAATTATGTAATGGGGCAGTAGATAATTGCAGCCATCAGAAGTATCAGTCACTGAAGGTAAATTTATTGGTACTTTTAAAATACGAAGTATGGCAACAAATAAAAACTAATTTTATCAGGCTCAAATAAATATTACAGCCTGCAGTGGGATGTAAAAAAGAAAAGATTGCCTCTTAATTGGCAGGCGATTATTTTCAGATTTCTGTTTCCAGTTTAGTTAGTTAGCAACAAAACAGTCTGACTCACTGCACCATTGAGAAAATGCATCAGTTCCAAAAAGAGATGTAAGGAGAAAGGTTTGACTGTGGGAATGAAGGGGATGGGCAGATGAAGAAGGGCAAGAAACATCAGAGCTTTGACTTTTGCTTAGCTTCAGTTGCAAGGGGAGAAAGAAAAGATGTATCATAGATATGGCAGAATCAAGCCATGAGCTTATGTGAAGATAATTATAATAAACCTAGTTACAGCAAAACAAACAGCTCTTACAAATCACCTGTCATGTTAAGCAAAATAAGTACATTGAAAAGCAATTCACCTCCCTAAAAGCTCAAGAAAGTGGGAATTTGTAATGGAGCTCGCAATTGATTATGGAATTTCATTCCACAGTGCACTAAATAAGAACAAGCAAGTTCATAATTTATGCTCAGATACAGAGGAAGCTGTAGTGCGTTCTGTAGCTGAAGTATTGGCAAGAATTGCATAGGAGAAATGCCATGGCGTAAACATTTTGGACATTTCTGCCCTTCAGACAACAGTACGTGTGAAAGTACTGGACCACCAGGTTCATCCTTGCTTTTATGCCTTTTGCTGCATTTGTTGTTGATTATCAGCATTACCTGACACTGGAAACATCTTACAAGAGAAGGTTCTTCAACTAGGTATATGGTACCTATCCCCATTTCTAGCCCTGGTAATGCCACCAGAAAGAATGAAAGAAACGGTGCCATTTCTTTTTAATTTGTTACATAGGCTCCTATTTAAGAAATACCAGGGGTCCTTTCTGCAGGAGTTAAGATGACAGGAGCATGAATTGTTCTATTGTACACTGTACATGTGTGTTATGAATTGTGTCTTTTTTTTATACTAGATGCATTGAGGAGGAGAGTCTGGCCAAAACTCCTGGGACTTGATACCAAGGCAGCAACAGAATTACCAACACAGGAAGAAATTGAATCTCATGCAGAATATCATCAGGTAGTGCTGGATGTTAACAGATCGCTGAAACGCTTCCCACCAGGTAAATAGATAATTAACTATATTCATATATCATTCCTTATCTGTCTTCTTAAACAATTGGTTATGCATGTATGTATGCATACACATCTTTCTTAAGGCGCTGACATTGTTTTCTGCTGTATCTTGCTGAACAGCACCAGTAACATGTCATTTGCTGCCTTCAATTGATCATGACCCACTTCCCTGCTGTATAGCTTGCTAGCCCTGATGTTCTGTTATTGTGATTGTAGATGTTGTGTTTTATTTTGTGAAGAACTTGCCATTTAAATACAGATACTGGCTACATTAAATGTGTCAGATATAAGCTGAGAGTTTTGCAGCGTACCATGTTTATAAGTGTTAAGCTACAAACAGTAATTTATGTTTAGTGTTTGAGTTTATTAATGATTTATCTCCATATCAGACTTTACATGCTGAGCTCCACAGGTTCATTTGGTATCTCCATCAAATTCAAGAGTCAAATAATGTGTTTGTATGGCTGGCATATAGGTTTTTACTTTCTTCAAATAAGGGGTTACTACAATGACATTGGCATATTTTGACGGCATGTTGCTATGTATCATTTCAGGTATGCAAATTAAATGTCACCATGTTAGCATATTCTGCATGATGTTTTAATTGTTTGTAGGAAGCTAAGAATTTTGATGATTGGGTAATCTTCTTGGCATTACATTTATTGTTAAATGAGTCGTAAAGTTCAAAGGGACACCCAGAGCTTTGTGATATGTAATTCATAACTGTACCTTCCTTCCACCAGAAGAAAGGAAAGGAAACTGAAAGAACTGACACAGAATTTATAGCTTTGTTTATGCTGTATAGTATTTGGGTGATCAAAAAAAGGAGAATGAGATGGGCAGGGCATGTTGCACTATGGGGGAGAGGTACTTACAGGGTTTTGGTGGGAAAACCTGAGGGAAAGAACCACTTGGGTGACCTAGGCTAAGATGGGAGGATAATATTAAAATGGATCTTCAAGAAGCGGGATGGCAGGGCATGGGCTGGATTGATCTGGCTGAGGATAGGGACAGGTGGTAGGTCTGTGTGAATGTGGTAATGAGCCTTCAGGTTCCATAAAATGTGGGGAATTCATTGACTGGCTGAGGACTTCTTAGTTTCTCAGGAAGGACCCTGCTTCATGACTTAGGTAGGCGGGTAGGAAGTTTGTTTATGATGTGTCTCATTTTCACATGCTTTGCTGTAGTGTTCCATTAGTTATTCTGAAAACTGAATGTAGATTTTGTATGGTTGTTATTTTGCTGTTTTACATTCATTGAAAAACTGTAAGAACTTAGGTCCATAGAGAAACTGTCTGATAGTTCATTATGTTTGATAACCTGGCACCCCTCCAATCCTGTTGATGCTGAATGGAAGGAATTTTGCTCTATTAGTGAAAGCATTCGGAATAAACCCAAGTCCCCTTGAAGACTAATGTTGTATGCTGACTGCTTGGTTACTGAGGTAGTGGATAAATATTAGAAATTTGCATGTGGTGTAGGTGCTTCTGTTTACTTTTCTTCCATCATTTGGCTGAAATTGTCAAGCACTGGCATTTATTTCCAAATTGAAACAATATTTTTATCATGGAATTTTTGCATTGTTATATTTTGAGTTAAAACACTGTGTTCAGATATTCTCATTATTCTAGGTATTCCATATGAACAGAGGGTGGCGCTGCAAGATCAGTTGACAAGGCTTATTCTCAGGGTTATTATAAAATATCCTCATCTTCGATATTACCAGGTAAACTCTTAAGTAAACAAGAAATGTCTGTGTATGAATATAGAATTGAAGGCAATATTCTCAAAGTGAAAGCATTATAGAATCAGTATACAGTGTAATGTGCAGTTATGACAGAAATGAAACATTTTCTTCATATCCTTGTGAAAAAAATATAGAAATTTTTTTGAGTAGGAGATGTTTGTGACGAGAGAGAATTACATTCAGGTTTATTTCAAGGAATTCCTTTTCATACTTATGTTGCCTTTTTCCACTAAGTCTCCATTGAAGATGAAGGTTTATTGAATGCTAAAATGTTTAGCTGTATTTGTGGTATCTGCATTTGTTTGAATTAGTCTGTGTTGTATACTATTGTCTGTGCTTGTGTTAAGCGTATTTTTTGTAGTACAGTTTGTGGCATTGTTGATTAAATATGTTGGTCCTTTAAACGTGTTTATTTATAGAATGTTAAATATCCAGTGTGTATTATAAGCTGTATGCCAAGGGTTAGTAATAAAAAACTGTGCTTGGGCACAGATGCGTGTAATGTGTCATTTTATTTCACATATTTGTAATTCAACTGACGATTAACACATCAGTGTTGGAGGATTTAGATCAAATCAGATTATTGAACTGGGGGGAGGGGACAAAGGAATTTGGATATGATTTTTAATCATGTTTAATTGAAATTTTGCAATTACATCTGGTAATATCTGCAGACTATTAGGATGTGATTTACATTGCTTGTAACTTAGCAGTTCAGAGCCAGAGTAGCACATTCAGTATAGTGACCAGGATATGGACTGGGCAGTCCAGTGTTTGAAACCTGGTAGGGGTGAGAGAGTTTTCTCTTCTCCTAAATGTCCATACTGGCTCTGGGATGCACCCAGCCTCTTGTTCAGTAGGTACCAGGCCTCTTTTCCAAGGTTAAAGTGGCCAAGGTGTGACGTTATCCATTCACTTCCATTTAGTGCCAAGGTTAAGGATGAGTTGAGTTGTACCTCAGCCCTCCCTTTATGCCTTCATGGCATGGGGAGAGAAAACTTTTCTTTTTACTTTTTCATAACAATTCACATTGTTGTGGTAGTCCTGAAAGCAGTGAAACCGTATGCCAACATTACATTTCTGACACCTGTAAGTAGATTGCACACCTTTGCTTTTGGTTGGTAGGATTTTTCTCAGTCACTCAGTATATCATGTCACACTATTATTATGGTGATTCTGAACTGACATGTGCCCTTACATCATATATGGTATATGTTGTAGCATATCAAAAGGGCCCATTATAACCTTGGTTCTGAATGATAACTGCTAATTTTTTCCCCTCTATATCTTCTTGGAACATAATCTTCAAATTTATTACTGTACTGGATGAAGTTTGCGATTCTCATGGCAGTGACTGTATATGAGGGGGGACCCAAAAATAACCGGAATTTAAATGTGGCACGCGAACTAGAAGTAGTTGCACGATGCGCCGCTAAGTGTCATGAGTCAGCACAATAGTCTAGCAGTCTGCCGTGTGGCATCAATCTAGGTTGAATGTTATTGTTGTTGTCCCTTGTTTTCTAAGTGCCTGCTAGGAAGTTCGGTGATTTTTATGATGGCTGATAATAAAGAACAGTGTGAAGGTTTGTTTTCTGTTAGGGAAATCAGCTGCTGAAACTTTTAATGCTGTAAGAAGAAGCTTTTAAGATAGAAGTTTTAAGTAAGACTCAAGTGTACAAGTGGTATTCATGTTTCAAAGGGGGTGAAATGTCATTTGAGGACCAGCCAAGATCTGGCCGACCTTCAACCTGCCAAAATGATGAAAATCTTGATAAAGTTTGCAACGCAATCATTGCAGATTGTCGTCGGACCATTCATGACATTTCTGAGATAACTGGTTTGTCTTGGAGTTCATGTCAGTGAATGTTGATGGAAGATTTGAATATGAAACATGTTTCTGCAAAATTCGTTCCTCGGTTGTTGACAGAGGATCAAAAAAACAACTGTTTGAATGTTTGTTACAATTAAAGAGAACCAGTTAGAAATGAACCACAGATTCTTTCTAAAGATGTGACCAGAGATGAGACTTGGTGCTACGGTTACAATCCAGAAACAAAACAATCATTGAGCCAAAGGAAAGCTCCTAATTCTCCAAAAGCAAAGACAGGCCGACAGGTTCAATCAAAAGTTAACATCATGTTGATTAGTTTTTTTTATGCTAATGGAATTGTGCACAAGGAATTTGTTCCTCCTGGACAAACTGTGAATCAACAATTTTATTTGAAGGTGTTGAAAAGATTATGTGATAGTTTACGGAAAAAAGACCAGAAATGTGTAGCAGTGGTGATTGGTTCCTTCACCACGACAATGCCCCTGCCCACACAGCCTTGAGTGTGCAGCAGTTTTTGGCAATAAACAACATGACGGTTATCCCCTATACTTCCTATTCACCCGACCTTGTGCCATGCGAATTTTGCCTGCTCCCTCGTATGAAAGGCCAGATGAAAGGGAAATGTTTTGCTGATGTCAGTGAAGTGAAAAAGAAAACGCTGGAGGTCTTGAAAAACATCAGCACGGAAGAGTTCCAGAAATGTTTTCAGCAGCGGGAAAAACGTTGGTACAAGTGTATCGAGTCAAAAGGAGGGTACTTTGAAGGAGACAAGAGTTGTAATAGTGTAAAACCTAATAAACCATTTAAAAAAAATAATTCCGGTTTTTTTTGGGTCCCCCTAATAGATTGAATTCTGCAACTTGTACTCATAAATCTTATACTCTGGAGATGGAGTTTCCTATGAAGGATAATTGTTGTTGATTAAATGTTCGGACATTAATGTGAGTTTCTTAAAGTTATGTGCAGCTAAATTCAGCATAATCTTGGTGAAATATTTAAACCATTATAATATGAGTATTATTACTCTTAAAACATGAGAGTGGGAACGTAGTATGTCATAGTTTTCTTCAACAAGTTTCAAGTGTCCTATAATGTCAAAACCCAGAAATTTTTTTCCATTTGATCATGCTATATTTTATACTTATTTGAAAGATTTTATAAGCAACACAACATACAGAAGTTATCACATCTGTATTTTGTTATATTCCAACATGGTCCTGCCAACATGGCCATCTTCTGGAAGACCAGTTAAGATGTTGGAGGATGCCAGGTTTAAATGTATCTTGTAGTCCGTGTAAAATATACATTGATGCAATGCATCACAGAAGTTGTAAACTAAAATGTTTAAAATATGTGGATCCTGTACTCAATACCACAGTGTATGATGTGTCAGAATTAGTAAAACAAGGTGGGTTTGAATGTTATTTGTGGGTATTTGTATAATAAATGATTTTTCTTTCATTTGTGAGGATCATAATAAATGGTCATTTGAAATGCATGTGTGTGCTAGTATTTTTGAAAGGAGACTTAAAGCACCTAATGTTCAAGTATCATTGTAAATCAATACAGTGTGGCTTGCGGCTAAGTGATGGTGTCACAAATGAAGAGATCAGAAATGTATGTCCAGAATCACTCACCAGGTCTTAAAAAACTGGACACTTTGCAGAGACACAAGGCCTGTGTTTGTTTGTTTGTGTGTTGTGTGTGTGTGTGTGTGTGTGTGTGTGTGCATGCACACACACACACATCGATAATGTACTGTATGCTGTCGATACAGTAATTCTGTTTAATGCTTCCTCATGAAAGTTAACTTGTCTATTATGAAAATATCCACAAATAACGTTTGAACCAATTTTGGTTTACAAATTCTGACACACTAGACATTGTCGTCATTGTAGTGGATCCACATATTTTAAACATTTTAGATTAAAATTTTCATTGTGTAGTACATCAATGTATATTTTACTTATTCTACTGTTCTTGATTTCAAACACAAACTTCTTCTGTGTTTTGTAAACCTGTGTGCAGCCCACTAATATCTTAAGTGATCTCCCAGAGGATGACCATGTAGTTTGAAACTTGTTGGATGGTAATAAAAGATGGTTGTGATGTACAAAGATTTGAGAATACTCAGATACCTTCGGTTAACATTTTTGTGTACTGACAGTGGTTCCCTGTGGTGATTAGTTCTTTTATTAAAACCTGTTGGGAAGTGTAATATGAAATATATAGTTTAATATCACTTACTGCATTATGATGATATATATTGAAGCAGTTTCACATCTGGTAAATTGTATAATATGAATAATTTTAATAGACCATATGGAGTTATATTTCAGTTTTTCTTTGGGCATGAATGTTTTTGTGCAGATTTGTTTTTTCATGATTATGTGTTACATCTCAGTTTCCACTTGTCTGTTAGGTGAACCGAAAGTGTAGCAGTTGTTATTTAAAGTCATCCTTGGCTGTTTGTTTAGGGTTATCATGATGTGGCAGTAACTTTCCTCTTAGTAGTTGGGGAAGCAGTTGCATTTCAAATCATGGAAAAATTGTCCACTGAACACCTGAAGGATTGTATGGAGCCTACTATGGACAAGACATCCCATTTGCTCAATTACATTTACCCACTTATATACCGAGTACATCCAGAATTGCATGAATATATGGAAAGGTAAGAAAATGCATTCCGAATAGGGAGGACATTAGAAATATATTTTTGTGCTAATGTTATGTTTATGGCTATGCTTTTACCACTGTCACTGTTTAGCGTCTGTTTAGAGTGCCATGAAAAAGTCCATGAATATGTGAAGGTTGCAGTTAAATGAAGTAATATTGTATGATGAGAGTTATAAAGCAGAACACAGGAACTCTGGTGAAGGGGTTGTTGCCAAAATATAGAGAAAAGTCCTAGAGAATCTGGTTGCAGCTCAGTGAGAAAATTGTATAATTTGTGTAATGAGAAGGTTAATTACCATTGTACATGATACCCTACCACTGGCCTCTGTTCTGAGCCAGTTGAATCAATTTCACACTTCTTGGTTTGATCAAACTAATGATATTTGGTGAGGGGCATTAATTATGAAGTTCCTCATGTAATTTTTTAGCATCCTCTTGTTATTGCCTTTCTCAGATGTGGATGTTGTTCGCAGCACTTTATTCTCACATTAACCCTTTGGTACTGAGATTTAAATACCAACTGTCTTACTTCACGTACAACATTCTTTTTTACTAGCCATTTAAATTTCTGTGCATGATTTATGAAACATTTTAATATGGTATGAACCATACAAGATTAAACAATGAAAAACCTGCATTGTATAGGAAATAATATGGATATATTTCATCATTTCTTAAATAGTGCAGTATGTATTGCTAGTTTGTAAGTACACAAAATTAATTTCTAGAAGATGCAAAACTTTCAGTATCTTTTACTTTTTGGCTTGAGTCCCTGGTGTTGCATATGGTGGTTGCACATAACGTGTTCTTGCAATGGCTATCCTGACAATATGCCTGTAAAGCAGTTACAGCTCATATGCATCTGACCCTCTCAGTAAAGAAGCAGACTCAGTGCAAGACAGTCCTAACCCAGTCGGCATACCAATAAAATTCCCATTTTGGAACATTAAGAAAGGGTCAGGAAATAAACAGAAGTCCTCACCATTAAAAAATAATTGAAGGAATTTATGATCAAGACAAACAACATTTAAAATCAGTGTAAAAGGATTTGCCTTTGTTGTTGTTGTTGTTGTTGTTGTTATTGTTATTGTTGTTGCTGCTGCTGCTGCTGTTGTTGTTGTTGTTGCTGCTGCTGCTGTTGTTGTTTTTGTTGTTGAATATTGGAATAAAGAAATTTTGGGTTAGGTCATTGTAACTCCAATCTTCCAGCTGTGGTGCGGGGAAATTAGGTATGCACAAAAGATAACCACAAGTGACACTAGTACCCATGGCACAGTCTAAACACTACAAGCTTTGTGTGAGGAATTCCTAATCAGCTGGCTGCACTGCTTACATTGTACAGAATGAGTCAGAGATCACTGTGTTCTACTATAGACTGGACATATTCAGAGAGCCTATAATACAATACATTTCTCATACTTACTGTAGTTATAACATGTTAGAAATGACCTTTCACGTGCTTGTTGGGCTGCATTTATGTGTTTGACCTTGTATGCAAACACATATAACAGTTTAGTCTGAGGGGTGTTCCTAACAAATGCAGTATAGGTGTAAAATAAGTTATGTCTCTCTCTGTATATCATAGCCTCACACTGCACAACAAACTTGCTGTTAATACACTATCAGGAGGACTGAAATGGAAGCCACATTGCAATCATTCATGCTTTTCTATGCTTATTGCCAGAATCAGTACTTGGACAACAATTCAGCTTCTGTCAATCATACTTAGCACTACAGCTGGAAGTAGAATACATGCCAGAATATAAGGATCGATAATAAATGATGAATACAGCATAATCACATTGTCCTAAGTGGCTCTGGAGATCACACAGTTTCTTGTTCGATGGGTATATCGGGGTTTTCTGGGAGTAAAGTGGCTGAAGCATGAGTCTGACCAAAAAGACTATCTAGTGCAGGTTAAGAATGAGTGAAGCTCTACATTACTCCCCTATATGTTTTTGTGGTGTTGACAATGAAATATTTAAATGACCTGGGTACTACATATAGGTCACTCAAGCCAGGAAGGATTTTAAATGCTGTCCTGTTTCTATGATGCGCACATGTTAATGGTTAGTACAGGAGTCTCAGTTCAGAGTCAGTAGTATTATTGGTTTACATACTGTATTTATCTGAATATAAGATGTGAATTTGTTCTAGTTCATCATATGCAAAATAATTGTATACAGTTGTTGTAAATGTATACAGTCGTAAATGAATGACATAAAGTGACTTCATTCATTTACTCTCTACAATGAATTTAAGATTTCATGGAAAGCAGAACAAATGGGAAGCTGCACTGCATCTAGAAAGTTTAATTTGAGTGAAAGTTGCAGCTAAGACTGGATCAGAAACAAAAAAAAAATTTCTTCGAAGTAGTCACTGATGGGTTTTCCATATTTGAAAAGAAAATTTGCAGAAATATAAGAAATTCTTCACATCTGAATGAGCTGCAGCATTGTGGTTATGGTGTTTCCAGTGAAATGTGATATAAAGGTACTAGAAGGTGCAAGCAAAGTTTTAATATAGAGCTTCAGTGCGAGCTGAAATTGGTTGCAGAAATGTTTGGAATTAGTTTTTTTGGATGCAAGATGGAAAACAAATTTTGCACAAAGGATTTTTGAAGAAGCAGCATCGTCAGTTTAAATGGTGATGAAAAGGTCAATTCATATGCCAGTAGTGAAGCATAACTGTCACACAGTCAACTTTTTATGAATTTTAATGTTCTTGTGTTTTCATGAGTCATTTTGCATGCCTGTGTTGATATGCAGACTGAGATTAGCCACATTATTTTCTTTTATATTCATATTTGGTCTTTTAGTATTAAATTTATTAGTAGAACTTTTTTTTTCCCCCTTAAAATCATTGAAAAATTGCAGTGTATGTCTTATTTAGGCGCATGTGATACGTGTATTAATATATTGTTATTGCTGCTCATCGTTGCTTTTGTGAAGAATGTTTTATATCTAATCTGTCAGCTATGGCTGCAAAATTTCAGGTCTTTGCCTTGTTTGTATGCCAGGCCTTGTTTTATGCCCTAGTTGTGTTCCTGAAAAAGTGGGCAAGAATCAAAAATGATATTCCCATAAATAATGTAATATGTGGGGTTTAACATAATAGAGTCCAGTGGCCCAAGGATATTAAACCAAACATAAGAGGGCATAAAATGTGTATTGGTATAAATAGGCAATAGCAATAAAGCCAAACAGAGGAAAAGAAGTGGAGCATAAAGCAAGGGCTCAGTGTAATTGTTTTTTTGCACACTGTGTTGCGTACATGTATGTTTATGATCTCTTACTGTACCAAATTTCAGGTGCCAAGCTCTGTGGTTAATTAGTTATCTCGAGGAATTGGAAAACAAAAGAAAATATTTACATGCTGACCATGATGTTTTGTTGTTACATTCTAAAATAGTATTATCTTAATAAAAGATGTAAATTTTTCCATTGTCTGCTACCATAATTTCAGGGTTCTAATTCAAGTGTTGCTGGTCCCAGTGGCCACATGGTTTAAGGTGTAGATCTGTGGCCACTCACCTGCTGAGATTGTGGGTTCAAATTCCACAGGGGTCAGGGATATTTGTCTGTTGTGAGTGTTGTGTGTTGTCAGGTAAAGGTCTCTGTGATGAGCTGATCACTCATCCAGAGGAGTTCTGCTGACTGTCATGTTCTGTTGTGGGTGATTTAGAAACTTCAAGAATGAGAAGGCCGTGGCCACAGCGCCACAAAAAAAAAAAGTGACATTCCTGTTGTCCCTGCCTCACAAGATCATACCCACCATGTGCTTACTGTCTGTCTAAATTGAAAGTGTGGTGAGGTAGCATCCAGTGATGTGATGTTTATACCAAGTTTTGTGTGAATTGGTCGTATGGTTCAGCTGAAATTGGTTCCTCTTTTCCACCCACCCACATGCTATAGGCAGGATGATATATTGGCCTCTTAGAAACGTGATGGAACATTTCCATTATACACTTGTTTACATGTGTAATTTTTCATTTTCAGTATTTAATTTTTAAGTATAATTTTGCCTGTTGTTTTGTATGGGTGTGAAACTGGACGCTGACATTGAGGGAGGAACGTATGCTGAGGGTGTTTGAAAATAGGGTGCTGAGGAGAATATTTGGACCTAAGAGGGACGAAGTAACAGGGGAGTGGAGAAAGCAACATAATGAGGAGCTTGATGATCTGTACTCCTCACCCATATTGTTCGGGTGACAAAATCAAGAAGAATGAGATTGGTGGTGCATATAGCATGTATGGGGGTGAGGAGAGGTGTATACAGGATTTTGATGGGGACACCTGAGGGAAAGAGACCACTTGGAAGGCCTAGGCATAGATGGGAGGATAATATTAAGATGGCTCTTCAGGAACTGGGATGGGGGGCATGGACTGGATTGATCTGGCTGAGGAAAGGGACAGGTTGCAGGCACCTGTAAATACAGTACTGAACCTTCAGTTTCCGTGAAATGGGGGGAATTTTGTGACTGGCTGAGAACCAGTTAGCTTCTGAAGAAGGACTCTGCTGCATGGAGTAAGTAAGTACTTCATTTTAGGGTGTAAGGACCACCACATATTGGCCTAATTGAGTCTTTTGATAGGTTTTAATGAAAATTGTTGGCATTTGTATTTTATGTCTCTTGTTATGTACAACTTCCATTCACATTTATTAATTTTAACAGTTGCTTTACTTAATGGCATAGATGAGGCTTTATGTATTTGTTTTGATCCTTTGGTGGTTTTTGGTGAAAATCTGAAATAACAGTTCTCTAGTCATACAAGATTATTGTGTATAAGTGTCATTCACATACGCAGTATTCATTTTAATGAATTCATATGCACATTGTTTTTATTCTCTTGACAGATTCTGATGAAATTTCATATACTGTACAGGTATTATGATATGTGAGATTAATTCACTTAGTCAGCAGACAGCAGCCTGATACCATACATGAATGAAACACACCTTTCTTTACCAAGGGTGCATTTGCCCCATTCTTGTTTCTACTTATTATTGTGAAAGGATGGCTTTATATTTTAGGTTTCATTTCATGTTACAATGTTACTTGGTTAACTTCAGAATGTGTTTGCTTGTAAGAATTTGTTTTTAATTTTGGCATTTTGTGTTACTTTTTTTTTATCTGCTTGTCTTCCCCTAAACATTTGCATTTGTGTACTTTGTTACTACATGCAGTGGAATGTCTCTACACTCTAGACTTGCATTCCAAGTGATCAATGTAATCACTGTTATAATTCAGAGAATATCAGCCACCTCTTAACTCGCTGGTAAAATTAAGCACACACATATTGGATAGAAGCAGGACTTCGGAGTTTTCTTCTTGGGCCATACTGACTTACACTTTTACAATAATTTAGGCAGAATATCAGGGACATCAGAGTGTATGTGCTCTTTCATTTGTAAAAAACCCTTTTGTTGTACTAGGTCTGGTGTTGGTACAATGTTCTGTCTACCATGGTTCCTAACATGGTATGGTCATAGTCTGAACCAATACAGGGATGTGGTAAGGCTGTATGACTACTTCCTTGCATCTCCACCTTTAATGCCACTTTACGTAGCTGCTGCTCTTGTGGTCCACCGATGTGATGAAATTTTTAGTGTGGATTGTGATATGGCCAGCATTCACTCCTTGCTTTCACAGGTAAGTTCCAGGTATTAACTTTCATCGAACTTAACAGTTCTTCGTTTGATGTTCTGATAACATGATCAGTGATGACAAACTAGAAATTTGGCCACAAAATACAGTGAATTAATTGTTTCATTCAAAATAATAAAGCTCATATGACATTGGAGGTTGAAACAATGGGGAAGATTCAAATTGTTGTCTTCTGCATCACATTGTGGGGTACTTTGTATGCACCTACCATGTCGTGTGACTTCATATCCCAAGAGGTTAAAATAAAAATTATAAAACTTCTACAGAATATACTCTTCAGATCCAGTTCTTATATCTATTTGCATTGTTTTCACTGCCTGCTGTGGAGCCTCACAACAGAACTTGGAACATTATCAATTGTGCTGTCATTGTCATCGTCTTGTCATAGACTTATGGCTCTGAAGAATTGCAGCTCTTTGCCACAGACTCCCTACATGCATCAGCTGGCACTCATTGTAGGGAGTAGCACTACTGCCACTGTATTCATCATGGCTGCTGTTATTTTTATAGCATTCTTTATTTTAGAACAGTGTCCATGCATATTCCGTGTGCCTTCCAAGTAAGTTTTGGATGTGCCTGATCTCCATTAGACATTGTAGAAAAGATGACATACATTGAAGATTGTCCCAGTACCATCCTTTCAAATCCCTGCCATTAGCAGTACCAACACAGTGGGCACATGAATCTCTGATTTGGGAACATTCATTATATGATCCTGAAATTTTATGTTTTTTTTTTTTTTTAAGTGTCCAACTCTTATTGGAATATGTTGCAGCAGCAGTAGATTGCTTTGGCTTCATATCAACAGACTTTACTACTTCATATGTTGCAGTTAGTTATTTTTAGGCAAATCAGGTCAGCAGTCTGCTAATGGTAGATTACATTTGTAATACTAAGAGATAAGTAATGTGAAGTTTGTTTAAGTTTTTTTGATATTAAGAAAGGTGTAGAAGAATCTGTGCTATGCGTATATGCATGTCATTTATCCAGCATTTAGAATGGAGTCAAAATATGTCGTTCATGATAAATAAGGTGAAAATGTGTCAGAGTTCAGGTGTTTCATAAGACCATTAATATGTATAGATTTTATTCATTATGAAACTAAAAAGAGAATGAACTCAAGAAATGAGCACTATTCATTTCACATATTGGATCATTTTATGTATATGTACAGTGAAAAGAAATTCATGCACAGACTCTTCACAGTGTTATTCCTTGTTAAAAAACAAGTAAAAAATGTTATGCAGCATACATCCCAAGACATCAGTTTTTGTAGTATGCATCACTGTCAGATTCTACAAGGTACCATATGATAAAAGGATAGACACCTTGTAGTTACATGTATGATAGGTGTAGAGGACAGTCATCTAGGTACAGACATGTTTGCAATGGGAAGTGATATGGACCCAGTTGATCATGAAGACTTGCCTCAAGTACCCTTGTTTGGGGCAGCCCTAATTCTCATGTGATGTGTGATCACCTTGGATGTCATAACACAGCTGCATTTGTGGCACCTTTATTTGTGGGTCACCGCACTGTCTGTGGGTTACCCTCCTTCACAAGGGCCATAAGTGTTACACTTCCTGTCTCGCAGAGATCCCACTGCATTTGTTGCAACATTAGCATCTTGATGATGCCAACCAGAATAATGTAGCGAATTTTCCCCCTTGCATCATTATCAGTTCAACATATCACAGTATTCGTCATGCTTGTGTGTGAAAGAGAGAGAGAGGGAGATAGAGAGAGAATGGGGGATAGAGTTCCATGATCATTCCATCACTGTGTCTCAAGTACACCTAACAACATGCTTCTCATTGCAACAACACTGCTGAAAGATTTGTTGCCCCATTTGCTGGTGACATGCATCTACAAAAGTAAATGTCTCAGGACATACAATGTATAAAATTTTTTACTTGTTTTTGTAGCAAGAGACTGTATGCGTGTGGGGTGGGTAGCAGTGCATAACTAAATCTGTTTCCTTCCTTCATTCCTTGCATGCATAGTTGTGCGCATATTTCCCAGAAGAGTGTGACAGATAATAGAGCATTTGTTACTGACCCATCAGCATCAATGTTTCTGTCATCACTACAATGATTGGTGGTCCTGCAACACAGCAGAATGTGTCTGCTTGGCGTAGACCTGCCGGTGTCAAGGGCTCTGTTGTCAGTATGGTGGGTTTTACTCCCCGAAGAGAGGGGAGTGTGTTTTATGGATGTATTACGTGGTTGTTTTTTTGGTGGTTCATGAAAACAACTGATGACTGTGATAATTTTGAAGTATCTTATGTGTCAGTACATTTTAAAGGTCATTGAATTGTTCTTTTTCCCTGATGGGCTTAAGTGAAAGTTTCTGGTGAAAGCTGTACATGCGGGTGCAGGCTGTTTATTATGGTCCTTAGCATATGTTTTAGAGAACAAAGCAAAATGCCATTATCTCTGTCGAAGTGTCCGGCACATGAATAATAATTGGGAATTATTTTCAGTTGCCGTCAGTGTTGGTGTCATTCCTTAAAATATGACTACAAGGAGGGTTATATTTCAAACGGTAGCATATTTGGTACAGAGGTGTCGCATGTGTGTTGGTGGGTCATCTAATATTTCAGTATCGTTTGTTAAAAAAGAAGAAGAACAACAACAACTAGGCACATTTGTGTATGCATCCATGCACATGTACTTGGGCCTGTTTATTTAGGTGTAAAAATTGGTTTCTTGGACTCAAGTGTAACTGATTTATCACACAGTTTTATGTTGTGTTGGCAACATGACAAAATCCCAGGGAAAAAGAAGAAGAAAAATTGTGTGTGCTTTTCTTGTCTTGGTCTTAAGAATCTTATTCTAAAAATCAAGTTCAAGTCTTTGTACTGAGTGTAGTGATCTAATGAACTAATAGATTCCAGATGATCTACCATTTGAAAGCCTTCTAAAGCAAGCAACTCGGTTACATGAAGATTACCCACCAGCTAGTGTAGAAGCTGAAGTACAGGAGAGATTTACAAGGGAGTGAGTAATTTTTCAGTAATTAACAATTAAGAGAACTAAGTGTCTGAGTAGAAAGATATCTGTACCTGCTGTTGGAAACTTCATTTGTACGTAATCTTGAATGCTCACAGTCAGTAGTTTATGATGATGTTTAGCATTTATTCTTATAATTTATACTTCATTAAGAAACATTCTTTCTGTTCACTGTGAATACAGACCAGTTTAGGGAATATAAAAATTAAATGAACACTGATGTTCAAATTGTTTTCTAAAATTTAATTGTCAAGTTTGCCTTTTTGATAAAATAGCCGGCTTTAGGAATAATTTGACAGTTTTTTACTTGGGTCTGAATACCATACAAAACCTTTGCTACCCAACTGACCTCCTCTCCAGACATAGACATTGTACAGCATTTAACATTTATCATCTGGGAATGGATTGTAATTCCCTCAGAATTATGGGGGAAGGGGGTGAGGCCACCCATATTTAAACTCCATTATAGCAGTTACCATCTGGGTATAGGTGATTTTAAATATTGCATTTCTGCAGATCTAATGGCAATATTTTATGTGGCAAGGGAGGTAGGTATTAGCTGGATCATGCAACCATCACAGTAATGTGACACATGTTCCATAGCAGTTAAAAGTTTTCTGACACTGAGGCAAGGTCCTGATATTTTCCTACAGATCATACAAGCAATTGACTGGAATTGCATATTCCCATATGTCATGCAGAACCACACCACAGAGCAAGGGAAAAATTTGTATATAGGACAAGAAATTGCACAGTAATAATTAGATATGATCAGGTTAAATGTATAGTCATAAGGTTGAAGATTGTGAGATGAATGTTTTAAACTAACTCTCTACAATCACAGCCTGAGTGTCTTCCCCCCCCCCCCCACCCTCGTTACCTCGGCGAGTCTTGAACTTTAACCCGAACTCTCACAAAATATAGCCAAATAAAACACAATAACACTATGTAACGTCCAATC
>Ga0131853_10008949_pt1 | contig 18276 bp, 18 predicted proteins | sample TergutLab28metaG_FD_92764 | JGI IMG/M metagenome (GOLD analysis project Ga0131853, IMG submission 92764) | Labiotermes labralis P1 segment gut microbial communities from Petit-Saut dam, French Guiana - Lab288 P1 (version 2) (version 2) | ecosystem: Host-associated > Arthropoda: Insects >... | reverse complement strand
GCCTGTATGCCTGTATGCCTGTATGCCTGTATGCCTGTATGCCTGTATGCCTGTATGCCTGTATGCCTGTATGAAAATACTATTTGCGATAGTATTTGTCAAGGGATTGTAAGAATTTAGTGTTTTTTTTTGCATTTTTTTCTCCGTTTTAAGCAAAAGCAAATTTCTTCTTCGCTTCGGCGAGAGAATGTCCGCCCGCAAGAAATGTGTAAAGTTGCTGCATTCCTTGTTCTATTCCTTGTTCTATTCCTTGCTCTATTCCTTGCTCTATTCCTTGTTGTTTCGCCTCTTGTTGCCATTCTTGCGCTATGCCGGATTTTACGGCGAAGCGCCTAATTATTTTTTCACCTTGCGCTAACGTCATATCGTCTCCTCCTTTTTCTAATATTTCAGCGTTTACCTTGCACAATTCATACATTACTTCCTGCACCAAGTCGCTGTTTGCTGTTCTTTCGTAATTTTTCACTAATTCTATCCCGTCTTGCATAGTCCAATTATCTCTGAGCGAATTAACAAGCCAAGCGCCGTCCCACCCTTTTGCCTCCAAATTGACTACTACTTGCATTTGCGGAATAAAACCGCTTGATCTAAAATAATAAATGCCGACATATTCCGACATTGTTTTTTCGTATTTGCAATAATTTTGCAAATAGTCAAACAAGTCAGTCGGATATTTTGTCGTAACTAAAGTGAGTGTTAAATCATTGGGAAGCAAATTGTTTTTCGATAAGTAAGCGTTGTAATAACTCAATACCTTGTGGTATGCTTCAATTGTTAATTCATCGCTTGGACCTTTGAACTCAATTATATTATGCGCCCGAAAAATTTTCATTATCGGATTGTCGATAACTACATTTTTGAGAAGTTTTATAACAACAACATCAATTCGCATTGGTTGCTTATATAATTCATATTCCGAAATGATTTCAACGTCGTAATCGCGCAAAAAGAAATCTATAATTTTTACAAACCAATATGTCCATTTGTTGCGTGGTCGCCTTGACTTCTTTGGTTGTTCTGTTTTTTTACTTGGCATTTATTACTTTCGTGTTTATTGTGTATTTTGTGGATAGTCCAGAAAAAATACGTTTTTGCAGACGTATTTGTCAAAGGTTCAGAGAGGTTTCGTGCGTTTTTTCGCATTTTTTTGCGCTAAACATAACATTTACCAACTATTTGCGGAAGAAATATACTATTTTTATTGCTTATGGAAGAATTTTTCGAAAGATTAAGGCGTGAATTGCCTCGAATTGACCCTATGGAAATCCGCGGACGTATCGTGGAGGTGGTAGGGCTTTTGGTGGAATCGACGGGACCTGCCGCATCTATCGGCGAGGTGTGCAATATTTTGGGCAGAAACAACGAACTTATTGTCCGTGCGGAAGTCGTGGGATTTAGGGGCGACAGAACTCTGCTAATGCCTCTTGGAACAATAGAAGGCGTTCATCCCGGAAACACTGTTATTGCTACCCGACGACCGCTTATGGTATCGGTTGGCGACGAACTTTTGGGCAGGGTTCTCAACGGAATTGGCGAAGAAATGGACGGCAAATGCGCGATTGCAACTGCTGTTCAACGTCCGATTTTTTCCGATATTCCCGACCCACTCAAGCGCGACAGGGTAAGCAAGCCGTTCCAAACGGGCGTCAGAGCAATCGACGGATTTTTAACCTTGGGACAAGGACAGCGGGTCGGAATTTTCGCAGGCTCGGGCGTTGGAAAGTCCGTACTTATGGGAATGATGGCTAAAAACTGCCGCGCCGACGTCAATGTAATCGCACTTGTCGGAGAACGTGGTCGGGAAGTGCGCGAATTTTTGGAGCGCGATTTGGGCGAAGAAGGAATGGCGCGCTCGGTTGTGGTTGTTGCAACAAGCGACCAGCCCGCTCTTATTCGTATGAAAGCCTCGATGGTGGCGGCGGCGATTGCCGAATTTTTCCGCGACCAAGGAAAACAGGTGCTTTTTATGTGCGATTCGGTAACGCGGCTCGCTATGGCACAGCGCGAAATCGGACTAACCGTGGGAGAACCGCCTGCAACTCGCGGATACACACCGTCGGTTTTTGCAATGTTGCCCAAATTTTTGGAGCGCGCGGGAAATTCCGACAAAGGCAGTATAACAGGACTTTTTACCGTGCTTGTAGAGGGCGGCGATATGGACGAGCCCGTTGCAGACGCGGCGCGCGGTATTTTGGACGGACACATTTTGCTTTCCCGCACACTTGCGCACAAAAACCACTTCCCCGCAATAGACGTTTTAAGCAGCATTTCGCGCTGTATGAGCGACGTTGTGGACGCGGAACACAGAAAAGTCGTCGGAGAATTGCGCGACAATATGGCAACTTACAAGGCGAACGAAGACCTGATTTCAATCGGCGCTTACGAGCAAGGCAGAAGCCCGAAAATCGACAAAGCAATTCAGATGAACGACCACATAAACCGCTACTTAAAGCAAGACCGCGAAGAAGCGTCAACCTTTGAGCAGTCGCGGTCAATGCTTTTGCAACTCGGAAGAATTGCCGCCGCACCGCCGCAAAATCAGCAACAAGCCGCCGCCAACATAAATCTGAGACGATAATGCAACGTTTTAAATTTGAATTACAGTCAATTCTGGACTTGCGAATTCGCGAAGAAGACGAGGCAAAAGCGTTTTTAATGATGTGCGAACTGGAATTGCAAAAAGCAAACGCGGACTTCAAAGACAAAAAAGAAGAATTAGTAAATTTTCAAACCCGCGAAAAAGGCTCTCGAAAAGACGAGCCGACAAGTGCCGCCACCCTTAAATTTTCGGTTTCGTGGCGAAATTCCATAAAACTTGACATTCTCAAACTTGGTCGCCAAATTCAGGAAATTTCTATGGACGTTGCGCGCGCTCGGCAATTGTTTACCCAAGCAACCATAAAAAGACAAGCCCTCGAAAAACTTCACGACAAAAAAAAGGAAGAATGGCAGAAAGAATTTAACAAACAGGAGCAAAAATTTCTTGACGAACTTGCCCAGACCCGCCACAATATTCGCAAAATTTCTTGATGTAATATTTCCGCAGATTTGCCCGATTTGCCAAAGGGAGGCGCGAATTTCGTCTCTTTGCGAGAATTGCGCAAAAGCATATATCGGCGGACACAGGTCTTTTGTAGGGCAAATCGAATACGAGCAAAAAACGCTCGATGTTTTTTCTATGGATGTATTCAATAAAGAAATGGCAAAAATTATTCACAATCTAAAATATTCGTCAATAACAAAAAACGCTTCGGATATTTTTCGTTTTGGGCTGACTGCTTTTTACAATGAACTAAAAACAGCCGATTTCATAACTTTTGTTCCTTTGCATCCTTGGCGATTTTTGAGGCGCGGTTATAATCAGGCGGCAATTTTGGCAAAGGTCGCCGCAAAAGAGCTGGATATTGACTGCAAAAGAACACTGTTTCGCCGCCGCTACAACGAAACACAAACCAAAAAGAACAGTGAAAAACGCAGAAAATCGGTAATCAATCTTTTCGCAATGTTGCCCAAAATCGATGTCTGCGGCAAAACAATAATCTTAGTCGATGACGTTTGCACAACAGGCTCAACAATCGGCGAGTGTTCAAAGGTACTGCTTGCCGCAGGCGCAAAAAAGGTTATATTGTTAGTTTTGGCAAAGGTGTGAAATTGTTTGAACAGTGTTTTGAACGGCGTTTTGAACAGTGTTCAAAACACTGTTTAGTTTTTTGTAAACATAAAAAAAAGAGACGCAAGCATTGCGTCTCTACAAAAATATCCGTGTTCGTTCGAGATTAGTCGATAATATTTACGAGTTCTACCTCGAAAATAAGTGTGCTGTTAGGACCAATTCCCGGAAGCGGACGCTCGCCGTAAGCAAGTGCCGAAGGAATGAAAAATCTGAATTTTGAGCCTACATTCATAAGTTGAAGACCTTCTGTCCAACCGGGGATAACGCCGCCGACAGGAAATCTTACGGTTTGGTCATCACGTGAGCGGTCAAATTCCGTGCCGTCAATAAGTGTGCCGACGTAGCGCACTTCTACTGTGCTTGCCGCAGTCGGTTTTCTTGACGCAACGTCGCCGGCTTCGATAACTTCGTACTGAAGTCCGCTTCCGGTGGTATTTACTTCGGGTCTTTGAGCGTTAACAGCCAAAAACTCAGCGCCTTTGGTTTTGTTGTTTTCGCCTTCGGCTTCAGCTTTCGCTCTTGCCTGTTCGTTAAGGCGCATCATAACGTTCATCATAATTGCGCGCTCAACCATTTCGTCAAATCTTGATTGTTTGGTTGTGTCAAGACCTTCGTAAAGAGCCGAAAACAGAATGTCTTTGTTGATTTCAGGCATCAACATTCTGAGTGAGCCCGCAATGTCCCGTCCGATAACATAGCTGAAACTGTCCTGCTCTGTTTTCAGTTCAATGTTTCTGCTCATTCTAACACTTGTTCCGCTACCGAAGTTGCAAGCCGTAAGCGCAAGCAAAATCGCCGTCAAACCACATAAAAAAATCGCCTTTTTCATACAAGGTTCCTTCCTTTTAATAATAAATGAATTATGTTCCCAAAAATAGTCGGAGCGGGAATTGAACCCGCACGGGCGCAATGCCCAAGGGATTTTAAGTCCCCAGTGTCTACCTATTCCACCATCCGACCGAAGAAAATCGAGGGTAAAATAATATTCGCCGAAAGTAAGAATGGTAATAATTTAAAAAATAAGAGAATTTTAAGAAAAAATCGCAAAACTTAGCGGCATAAAGTATTTTTACACCCGAAAAATCAACCTTTTTCTGTTTTAGAAGTGAGAACATATTTATGTATAAAATAATAATTTCGATTTCTGCGGCGCTGATCTTGGTTTCCTGTATGAAAAGTCCGAGACACACAATGCTGCAGGAAGACCAACCGAGCAGAGCCCACACAATACAAAGACCTGAAGGAATTTCGCGGGGCACACACATACTGACAGAAACGAGCGACTTGCTTTTTGTCGCCGATACTATGATTACAAACGCAGAAAAGCTTGTGTCAAACGGAAAACCGCAAGAGGCGCAAAATCTGATTTCCATACTCTTTGAATTTTTCCCGATACCCGAATACATTTGCGATAACACGGAGGCAATGCTTAATCGCGTGGCGCATTTGTATGTCGAAAAACTTCCCGTAAACTACACAGACTCGGTTCCGCTGTCAATTGTCGCTTTTGTTGCGCGCTATCAGTTCAATATGCTTATGAACGAAATTGACACCGCCACCGTAGATATGTCGCTTTTTCCGATGCACTGTTTACAGGAAGTAGTTTTTAACCTGCCCATAACGTTTAACCACAGAGTTCAGGTAGCTATGCAGACTCTGCTTGCCGAACGCAGACAGGAAAGAATGTTGCGCCTCTTAAACAGAAGTTTGATTTATCGCCCGTTTATGAAAGAAATGTTTGAAGAAGCGGGCTTGCCGACCGACATAACCTTTTTGCCGTTGCTCGAAAGCGCATTTAACTCGAGGGCGTATTCGCACGCGCACGCTTCGGGGCTTTGGCAGTTTATTCCCGCGACGGGAACAAGTTTCGGCTTGCGACAAAACTATTGGGCGGACGAGCGACGCGACCCTTACAAATCAACCGCGGCGGCTATTGCGTATTTCACACGGCTTTACGGAATGTTTGGCGACTGGTATTTGGCGCTTGCGGCTTACAACACGGGCAACGGACGCATAAGACGACACATAAATAACGCAAAAGCGGCAAATCCCGACACAATTCCCACATATTGGGATATGCAACTTCCGCGCGAGACAATGAGTTATGTTCCGCTTTTTATAGGGTATCAGATTATCGGCAGAAATCCGACGTGCTTCGGCTTTTTCCCCGACAGTTCCATTTCGCCTTTCAGCTTGGACACCGTAAATATTTCGAGCGTTTTGGATATGGGACTGATTGCAAGAGGGATGGGTATTCCGCTCGACTCTTTGCGCAGAATAAACCCTGCAATAAAACACAATCTCACTCCCCCGAATATGAGAAACTTTACGCTGTATATTCCGAACGGAAGCAGAGCGAGATTTGACGAATTTTATGCCTCTTTAAGACCCGAAGACCGAATTACGTGGTTTCGTTATCGGGTAATTGCGGGCGACAATCTTAACAATGTAGCAAGAAGGTTCGGCGTTTCGGCGCAGGCAATAAGAGACCTTAACCAAATGAGAAACAACACCCTTGTTGCCGGAAGACACATTCTGCTTCCTCTGCCCGATAACGCGGAAACAGCCGCGCGAGTTGCCAGAGCGCAAAGAGAAGAAGAAGAGCGCAGAAGGCTCGAAGCCGCTTCGGGAAGAATAAATCACCGTGTTAGTTCGGGCGAAACATTGGGTTCGATTGCGAGATTGCACGGCGTATCTTTGAATGATGTTCAACGTTGGAACCCCGATATTGAGCCGCGAAGATTACGAATAGGCAGTATTGTGATAATTCACACAAACAGACAAGCGGCGGCGGCAACTGCTCCGGTCGCACAAAGAGCCGCGCCAACGGGTGCCGCCGTAGGAACACAAGCGGCACAAGCACTACCGTCGGAACAACCTGCAAACGGAAACGGAAATGGTGCGCAAACCACTCCGCCGCAACAGCAACAAACAACACAACCTGTTGCTCCTGCAACTACCCCTGCAACACAAGCGGCGACGACACCGCCTGCCCAACCGCAACAAACAGCACCTGCCGCTACGAATGGAGCGGGTCGCGAGCAACGCAGATATGTTGTTCAAAGCGGAGATAATTTGTTCAGAATTTCACGCAATCTTAATGTATCGCTTTCGGATTTGGCAACTTGGAACAACAAAGACATAAACAATCCCGTAATTCGTGTGGGCGAAACGCTTGTTTATTATGTGGATGCAGGAACGCCCGTCGCCACTGTTGCACCTGCAACACCTGCGACAAATGCAAACAACGCAACAACCACTGCACCCGCTTCCGCGCCTGCCGCAAGCACAAGTACTGATGGTGAAATAATAAATTACAGAGTAAGTCGAGGCGATACACTCTTCTCAATAGCAAGAATGTTTTCAACAACAGTCGCAGACTTGGAAGCGTTGAACAATATGACGGCTAACCAACTTCAGGCAGGGCAAACGATAAGGGTAAGAAACAATGCTACAACGGCAAATTCTAATTAAGGAGATAAACGATGAATAAGCAAACTCGTATATTTTTCGCGGCGTTCTTTGGATTTTTAGTGCTTTCTTTTATTATAAATATGTCGGTTGCGTCTTATTCGACGAGTTCGTCAGGCGGCGCGGCGGTTTTTAACAGATTGGGAAATCAGGTCGGCGTTGTAAGAATAGATGGCGTAATCCTTAACAGCGAAAACACAGTAAAAGAAATAAATACATTCCGCGAAGACCCGCGAACCGTTGCAATACTCATAAGAATAGAAAGCCCCGGCGGCGCGGTTGCTCCGTCTCAAGAAATTTTTAATGCAATAAGAACAGCGGCAGAAGCAAAACCGACAATTGTCAGTATGGGAAGCGTTGCGGCAAGCGGCGGATATTACATAGCAAGCGCGGCAACCAAGATTTTCGCCAACCCGTCAACGCTTACGGGCAGTATCGGCGTAATTATGCAGTTGAGCAGATACAACGAACTTTTAGATAAAATCGGCGTTGCAATCGAAGTGCTTACCGCAGGCAGATTAAAAGACGCGGGAAGTCCCATACGCGAGCTTTCCGACGAAGAACGCGAATATTTTTCAGAAATTCTGGCGGATATTCACGATCAATTTATCAGAGATATAGCGCTTGGACGCAATATGGACATAGATTATGTAAGAGAGTTTTCCGAAGGTAAAATCTTCACAGGAAATCAAGCGTTAGACTTAGGACTTATCGACACCTTGGGAAGCTTTATGGATGCACAAAACTACATCCGCGAATTGCTCAACTTACCGCAAAACACAACTTTCACCGAAAACAGAAGCCCAAGCAACATTTTAAGAGAATTTTTATCATCCGTAAGCCCACTCGGAGGAAGATTTCCACTCAATCGCAAAGGCGGCTTTTTCTTTATCAGCGAGCAATTGTTGTGAAAAAAGGCGAAGGTTCTCCCCTCGCCTTTATACTTAAATTACTACAACTCTCCTAAAATCCAGCGCGCGTTAATTACATCACCCTCAGAGAATAAAACAGTAGTTCCATCTTCACAACCTTCTTCTTTACCGTTAATTACATTCCAACCCTTTTTGAGATTAAGGGTGAAATCTTTGGTAGTATAATTTCCCAACCAATACGTATTATGAGATTTCCCCTTCCCGATAATCGAAACATCTCTGTCAACATATATATACGAAACCATCTGATCTACTTGGGAGTTTTCAGAGTCTCTCCAATAATGACTTCTATAAAGTTGCTTGTTATCTGTAATATCAAAATACCTTAACTCTGCCATCATTGTCGCATTGTCGCTGGCAGTAATACTTTCAAACCAAAATCCATACCCATTTTCAATCCATTCTGAAACATTAATTAATTGCGAGGAATTAGGCGTTCCGATTGTAAAACTTAACTGTCCGTCAGCAACAGTTCCGTTCACACCAAAAGAAGAAATAGCAAGAGTTTCTGTAAATTGTCCATAAACGCGTTCCTCTGCTTCCCAGTAAAACACCCAAACCTGTCCGCTTAAATGCAAATTTTCGCCAATATGCCCTGTGCCACCACCGCCGTTTTCGCCTTTCCCGTCATTGCCGTTATCTGAGCACCCAACCCAGAACATAATACAACAAACCAACCACAAAACCATAAATAAGCGTTTTTTCATAAAACCGCCCTTTCATAAAAAATGTTAAAAGTTCAGACAAAACAGCAGAGGGCTGTTCTGCCTATAATCACAGTTTTGCAACAAACGATGAAATTCACTCGTGCTCTATTTATTATTCAAACAAAGAAGAACAGATAGACAGAACAACCTGTAGAGGAGTTCTTGTTCTTTTTTGTAGAACAGACAAAATCAAAGAACACAAATGAAAAGTCGGGAGTTAGCCCAACAATTCATCGTTTGTTGCGTGGAGAAAATAATATATGCCATAATTATATGTGATATTTTTTGAAAAAAGTAAAAAAAGAAACAAAAATAGGGAGGCGACCGTCGCCCAAATATTATTTTGTATATAAAAGGAGACACTATTGAGCAAAAAAGAAAACTTATTTGAACAGGACGATTTACCTGAAATTCTGCCGCCGAAAAATGACATCGTATTCAAAATGCTTTTCGGCGACAAGAAAAATGAAGATATTTTAATTGATTTTCTTCAAGTTGTATTAAACAAGAACATAAACAAAGTTCTACTGCTTAACCCAATAAACAAACAAGAAAACGAAACTGATAAATTAAGCGTTTTGGACGTAAAAGCAGAATTAGAAAACGGCGAAATAATCGATATTGAAATGCAGGCGTGCAATCTTCCCGAATTGCGTTCCCGAATTTCGTATTATTCTGCCAGAATGCTCGTTGAGCAAATCGGCAAAGGCGGTAAATATTTGGATATAAAACCCGTAATTTCGATTATTATTGTAGAAAAATCGCTTGTGCTTGAATCTAAAAAGTGCCATAATGTATTTTCAATGTTAGAAGAAGAGGAACTTTTTCCGTTTAGCGACTTGCAGAAAATACACATTTTGGATTTGTCTCGCATAGAAAGAGAAAAAAACGAAAAACTTTCGGATTGGCTTATATTTATAAATTCTGAAAAAGAGGAGGATTTTATGAAAGTTGCAACAAAAAACAAAACAATAAATTCTGCGTTCAGCGAATTAAAAGTTCTGAGCGCCGACAGGTTGCAACGCGAACGCTATGAAGCACGATTAAAAATGCAACGAGATATTTGGTCAAGAGAAGATGCGGCTAAAAAGAATATGGCTCTCGAAATTTTTGAATACCTTGAAAAAGGATATTCAATAGCTGACGCGAGAAAAAATTTTCTTGTTCATTGATATAGATATTTCTACGAATAAATAAACTGAGAGGGTAAATGAGTTATCTTGTTTTTGCGCGGAAGTGGCGACCTATGATGTTCGACGATGTTGTCGGGCAGGAGCATATTACGAACACGCTTAAAAGAAGCATTTCAACTGGAAAAATAGCGCATTCTTACGTTTTTACGGGAACTCGCGGTGTCGGAAAAACAACCACCGCGCGAATTTTGGCTCGCGCCCTTAACTGCGAAAAAGGACCGACGCCCGACCCTTGCGGCGTGTGCGACAGCTGTGTTGCGGCAATAAACGGCTCAAATTTCAACATTGCGGAATTCGACGCTGCTTCAAATTCGGGCGTTAACGACGTAAAAGAACTTATGGAAGCGGTAAATTATGTCCCGATGGGAAACGGCGCAAATTATCGCGTGTTTCTTATAGATGAAGCGCACTCTCTCAGCAAACAGGCATGGAATTCCCTGCTTAAAACACTCGAAGAGCCGCCCGCAAATGTCCTCTTTATTTTTGCTACCACCGAACCCGAAAAAATACTGCAAACGATACTTTCACGTTCCATTCGCTTTGATTTCCGTCCGATTTCGGAAGAGGCGATTTTTAGGCAATTAGTGAAAATTTGCAAGACAGAAGTCATTGAATTTCAGGACAATGCGTTGCGTCTCATCGCCCAAAAGGCGAATGGCAGTATGCGCGATTCACTTTCGCTTCTTGAGCAGGTGCGCGCATTTTGCGACGGAGAATTAAGCGAAGAGGCGACCCGCAAAATTTTGGGACTTGTATCCATAGAAACATATTCAAAAATACTTGAGCTCGCAAATGAAAATAGGGTCGGAGAAGTAATAGAAATCTTCGACAAAACACTTGAAGACGGATTTGACATTTCGGAATTTTTAGACGGAATGCTGTCTTTTTTGCGTATGCTTATGTTCCTGAAAATCAAGGGAAATACGGTCGAGACATCGAGTATCAATAATATCTTGAATAACTACAGCGAAGGCGATATTTTGCGAATAAGTGAAATGGTATCGGCAACGCAAAAAGAATTGCAATACTCAACTTTCAGAAGATTTGCGGCAGAGCGATTATTAGTAAAAATTGCAAGTATGGATAAGACAATAACTATTCAGCAAGTTTTGGATTTTTTGAAAAACAGTGGCGGAGGAAACACTGAAACCAATGTAGAGGCAAATAATCATTTGCCTAAAAAAGAAGAAAAGCCGGAAGAAAAAACCGAAAATACACCTGTAGAGACGCAAACGTATGTTCGTGAAGCGGAGCGTAATCAATGCTTGCGTCTAACAGAAAAAATCCCCGTTGATATTTCGCCCAAAAACGAAGAAAACAACGGCGATTTGCCTCAACAAGAACCGATGGCGGAACAACCTATAATCGCCGTCCCAAAAAAACAAAACAAAGTAAAAGAAAGCGTTGAAGAACTTATGCAAAATCAGCCGATAGTGGCAAAAATCGCAGAAAAATTCGACGGTAAATTCATATAATATCAGGAGGATACAAATATGTCGGGCGTAATGCAGAAAATGATGAAACAAGCGCAAAAAATGCAAGCGGAATTCCACAAAACACAGGCGGCATTGGCAGAAAAAGAAGTAGAAGGAACTGCTGGCGGCGGAATGGTGAAAATCGTTATGGACGGAAACGGCGCTTTGCAGTCGGTAAAAATCGCAAAAGAGGCGGTTGACCCCGACGATGTCGAAATGCTTGAAGACTTGGTTGCGGCGGCAATTCGCAACGCAAACGAACAAGTGAAAAAACTTTCCGACGACTCACTCGGCGCAATAACGGGCGGACTTGGCTTACCGGGTTTTTAATTAAATGATACCAAAGCATTTACAGGATTTGGTTGACGCACTGCGAATTTTGCCGTCAGTCGGCGAAAAAAGCGCGTTTCGTATGGCGTTATATCTGTTGGAGCAGGAAAATGACGCCCCTCTTCGCTTGGCAAACGCTTTAATTAACGCAAAAGAAAACGTTATGCGGTGTTCTGCTTGTAATGCGCTCAGCGAAAAAAGCATTTGCCTTATTTGTTGCAATCCAAATCGCGACAATTCGGTTATTTGCGTTGTAGAACGCCCGTCGGATATGCTTGCAATAGAAAAAAACAACCGTTTTAACGGAGTTTATCACGTTTTAGGCGGACTTATTTCGCCGATTAGCGGCATCACGCCCGATAAATTATCGTTAAATCTTTTAAAAGAACGAGTAAAAAACGGTGATGTAAAAGAGATAATTATTGCTTTAGGCTTTACGGGCGAGGCAGAAACCACGATTTTTTACATTCAAAAAATACTTTCGGGATTTCCGCTTACGATTTCCAAGCTTGCGCAAGGATTGTCGTCGGGGCTCGAAATAATACACGCTGATAAGCACACGCTGAATCAGGCGATTGACGACAGAAAAATAATTTCAAGGAGCATTTAATTATGAAAGAAAAACTGGTATCATTTGTAAGAAGAACTTTTTCGACCTGCTTTTACACGGGATATATTCCCGGACCTGCGGGAACTTACGGCTCGCTTTTGGCAATCGCGTTTTTGTATTTTTTTATGGACAAAACACAACTCTGGTTTATAGCCCAAAACGCGCATTTGTTTCTTTTGGGCTTTATAGCGTTTGTATTTGTCGGATTTTGGCTTTGCAACGACACAATAAATAACTTTGGCAAAGACGACCCGAACAAAGTAAACATAGACGAATTTGCAGGGCAAATGATAACGTTTCTGTTTGTTCCGCTGTCAATTCCCGTTTTAATAGTCGGCTTTATTCTCTTTCGCTTTTTCGACATCGTAAAGCCCTACCCTATCCATCTTTTTGAGCATTTGGACGAGGGTGCGGGGATTATGATGGACGACGTTGTCGCGGGAATTATGGCTTGTGTTTCACTTAATTTACTGTTGGGCGTTTATGGAATTATTATCGCAAGAGTACAATAAGAAAATTGCAAAAATCGGCGTTCTTTTAACGGAGCGAAACGAGCGGGTTTCGACGGCAGAGTCCTGCACAGGCGGGCTTATCTCTGCCGCTTTTACGCAACAGGCGGGTGCTTCGGCGTGGTATTTCGGCTCAATTATAGCCTATGATAACTCTATAAAACACAATATATTAGGTGTTTCGAGCGATATTTTACAAAAATACGGCGCAGTAAGCAAAGAATGTGTCGAAAAAATGCTTATCGGCGCACAAAAAATGCTTGCAACCGAGTGGGCAGTCGCCGTTTCAGGAATTGCAGGACCAAGCGGCGCAACCCCCGATAAACCAATCGGAACGGTTTTTGTGGGAATTTCGCACAAAGGAGAAATTTTAGAGGTTTCGCACAACCAATTTTCGGGAAACAGAAGCGAAATTTGCTTGCAATCCGTGCAAAAAGCGGTGGATATGTTATTGATTAGGCTTGAAATAAACCGTTAAACGGCAAAAATTATACCCATCTATACTAAAAATTGCTTTGAAAACTTACTTTTGGTTTCGGTAATATAGTATTTTTAACATAAACTAAGGAGACAATTTATGAAAAACGACTGGTTTAAAGAAGGAAAATACAAGCAATTTCCGAATATTGATTTGCCGAACAGGACTTGGGTTAATAATAAAATTACTAAAGCGCCTCATTGGTGCGCGGTGGACTTGCGCGACGGAAACCAGGCGATTTGGACGCCGATGACTAAAGATAAGAAAATCATTTTCTTCAATAAACTCATCGAAATCGGCTTTAAGGCAATCGAAATCGGTTTTCCGTCGGCTTCGCAAACCGAATACGACTTTGCGCGTATGCTTATCGACCAAAATCGCATTCCCGACGATGTCTCGGTGCAGGTTTTGGTGCAGGCGCGGCAACATCTCGTCGATAAAACTTTTGAGTCGCTTGAAGGAGCAAAAAACGTCATAATTCACTTGTATAACTCGACTTCGCCCGCGCAACGCCGCGATGTTTTCGGAAAAGACAAGTCCGAAATTATAGATATTGCCGCCTCGGGAACTCAAATGGTTATTGACTCAATGAAGCATTTCAGCGGAAACGTGCAACTCGAATATTCGCCCGAAAGTTTTTCGCTTACGGAATTGGATTTTGCCGCCGAAATCAGTAATACGGTCATTGATTTATGGAACCCTGCCGAGCGCGGAAAAATGATACTTAATTTGCCGAGCACCGTCGAATGCGCAACGCCCAACATTTACGCAGACCAGATAGAATGGATGTGCCGCAACATAAATCAACGCGAAAACGTTTTGGTTTCGCTTCACACGCATAACGACCGCGGAACAGGCATAGCAAGCACGGAACTCGGAATTTTGGCGGGAGCAGACCGCGTTGAAGGCACGCTTTTTGGCAACGGAGAACGCACGGGCAACGCCGATATTTTGACCATTGCCTTAAATTTGTATTCGCAGGGCATAAATCCCGAACTCGATTTCAGCGACGTGGACAGCATTCGCGAAATTTACGAAATCTGCACCGAAATGAAAGTGCATCCGCGCCAACCATACGCAGGCGAACTGGTATTTACGGCGTTTTCGGGTAGCCACCAAGACGCAATCGCCAAGGGAATAAAATTGAGAAAGCGCGAAAATCGCACAATTTGGGACGTCCCGTATTTGCCGATTGACCCGCGAGACGTCGGGCGCGATTACGAGGCGATAGTCGTTATAAATTCGCAATCGGGCAAGGGGGGCGCGGCGTTTATTTTGGAACAGCAAGGCGGTTTCAGCGTTCCAAAACTTATGCAGGTCGAAATCGGGCGCGTTGTTCAAAGATATGCCGACGAACTTAAACGAGTGCTCGAAGCAAGTGAAATTATAGATATTTTCAAGAAAGAATTCGTAAATCGCGAAGACAAAGTCGAACTTATAGAAATGACTTCCAAGCGCGAAAAAAAGGAAAACGAAAATTACATTTTCTTGGAAGCAAAACTTAAAATAAACGGCAAAGAAGTTGTCGATACGGCTCAAGGCGACGGCGTAATAAACGCTTTGTCCGTGATTTTAGAGAGAAACGGCTTTGAAGACGGGCATTTGGGAACTTACGAAGAACACGCAATGAGCGAAGGAAGCGCGGCAATGGCGGCGGCTTATATCAGCATTGAAACCCCCGACGGCAACTCGTTTTTCGGCGTTGGAATGGACACCGATATTATGTGGGCAAGCGCATTGGCGTTAATTTCGGCGGTGAATAGGGCGTTTTGATATTGATAATAGACTTCTTGCGAAATCTAAAAAAAACGCGAACGATTTTCCGTAGGGGCGTATTGCATACGCCCGATTTCTGTCGGCGATTTGGGCGTATGCAATACGCCCCTACGGACGTGTTTTTTTCATCACTCCAACCCTTTCGCCTCGTTCCACAGTTCGTCTAATTTCTCCAAACCTGCGTTTCTCAATTTTTCGCTGTCGTAGCCAAAACTGTTTTCTATGTAATTAAAACGCCGCGAAAATTTGCCGATTGAAGCTCGTAATGCGTCTTCGGCAGAGACGTTTGAGTGGCGCGCCGCGTTTACGAGCGCAAAAAGAATATCGCCGAATTCAAGATTTTTTTCGTCGTTGTCGCCTCGCTCTACCGCTTCCCGAAATTCGCGAATTTCTTCTTCGATTTTTTTCAGCGGCTCTAAAACGCCGTCCCAATCAAAGCCGTAGCGCGCGGTTTTTTTCTGAATTTTTTCGGCTAAATAAAGCGACGGAAGCGTTTTGGGAATGCCGTCCAGAATGGATTTTCGGCTTTCTTTTCCCTTTTCTTTTTGCTTGATTTTTTCCCAAGTTTCCAGTATGTCTTTTGTGTCTTTTTCGCCCGAATTTTCAAAAACGTGCGGATGACGGCGGATTAGTTTTTTGCAGACATCGTCTAAAACTTCTTCGGCGGTAAAGTGGTTTTCCTCGCTTGCAAGCTGACATTGGAAAATTATAAGCCAAAATAAATCGCCTAATTCTTCCCTCATTTCGTTCGTATCGTTTTTATCGACAGCGTCAAAAAATTCATAGCATTCTTCGAGCAAGTCGTTTAAGGTTGAGCGGGAAGTCTGCTCTCTGTCCCAAGGGCAACCGTTTTCCGAGCGCAGGATTTTTGCAATTTCTGCTAATTTGTCAAATTTTTCACTCATTAAATTCGCCTTTTCCTTGTCTCAGGATTTTGGGAACGTCTCCTGTTAAATCGACGATTGTCGAAAGTCCGCCTTCCAAAACTCCCGCGTCCAAAACAACGTCCACTCCGTTATAAACATCCGGATACAAGTATAAATCGGGATTTCCGCGGTTTTCCTCGCCCGTGTTGAGCGACATATTTGCAAGCGGCTCGCCGAGTTGGTCTATCAGCATTCGCGTTATGGGATAATCCGTTATACGAATTCCGATTGTTTTGCGTTTTTCGACGAATTTTTTCTCCAGAAACTGCGACGACGGCAAAATAAAAGTAAAGGGTCCGGGAAGATATTTTTTCAATATTTTGAAATTATGCGTTTCTATTTTTGCATATTCCTGCGCCTGCGATATATCATTGCAGACTATCGAAAATTTCCTTTTTCCCTCTTTGCTTTTTTGGTCTTTATAAAGAATGCTCTCTATTTCTCTGATTTTTTTCGCATTGCTTAACGCGCAACCGACGCCGTAAATTGTGTCCGTCGGATAAATGCAAATTCCGCCTGTTTTTTTAAGAATTTTTACCGCGTTTTCGATATTTCTTTCTTGCGGATTTTCGGGGTGAACGTTTATTCTCTGAAACATATTATGCCTTTTCTCCCAATCTGACTAAGCCCTTTTTAGCTATATCTTTACGATATTGCATACCGTCAAAACTAATTTTACCAACCGCCGAATACGCTTTGTCAATCGCTTTTTTGAGCGTTTCGTCCCATGCGGTTATCGCCAGAACTCGTCCGCCGTTTGTTATAAGTTCTCCGTTTTCGTTAATTGCCGTTCCGGCGTGATAGATATCGACGTTATCAATTTTTTGCGCTTCTTCGAGCCCCGATATTTTTACGCCTTTTTGCGAAGTTTCGGGGTATCCCCTGCTCGCCAAAACGATGGTCGCCGCAAAATTTTCGCTTACATTCCACTCGATTTTACTGACGTCTCCGACTGCCGAAGCGTAAAATACGTCAAACCAGTCGCAATTTACAAGCGGTAAAACAGCCTCTGTTTCGGGGTCGCCGAAGCGGCAGTTAAATTCTACGACTTTTGCAGTTGGTAATCCGCCTGTCGCATTTTCTGTCGCCATAATTCCGACATACAAAAGTCCGCGATATTCGCCGCCGAACAGTTCGGCGCTCCCCTCTTTTTTCATTGCTTCGAGAGTGGGAATTATTATCGTTTTTTCTACTTCTTCAATCAGTTTTTTGTCGGCGACGGGAGCCGGAGAATATGCGCCCATTCCGCCTGTGTTGGGTCCTTGGTCGTTGTCAAAAATGCGCTTGTGGTCTTGCGCGGACGGTAATATTTTGTAGTTTGTACCGTCGGTCAAAACGAAAATGCTTGCTTCTTCGCCGAACATCATTTCTTCGATAACTACGCAATCCGTGCCGAAAATTCCATCATCGAAAATATCGTCGAGGGCTTTTTTTGCCTGTTCGACCGTTTCGCAAACGCTAACGCCTTTTCCTGCGGCAAGTCCGCTGTATTTTACTACAATCGGCGCGCCTACTTTGTTTATGTAGTTTTCGGCTGATTTTTTATCGGTAAAACTTTCGTATTTTGCGGTAGGAATATCGTATTTTTTCATCAATTCCTTTGAGAATTTTTTGCTTCCTTCGAGTTGCGCCGCAAATTTCGACGGTCCGAAAATTACAAGATTTTTCTCGACGAATTTATCGACAATCCCTTCAACAAGAGGAATTTCGGGACCTACAACCGTTAAATCGACAGAATTTTTTTGCGCCCAATCGGCAAGTTCGTTCCAGCCGTTTATTTTTTCGTCGATTTTCTTCGCGCCGTCCATCGTCATTCCCACATTTCCGGGAAAAGCGTAAATATCCAATTCCCTTTTTGAGCGTTTAAGCGCCTTAAAAAGCGCGTGTTCCCGCCCCCCGCTCCCGACAAGCAATACGTTTTTTTTCATTATTTCGCCTCATTATTTGTTTTTTTCTGACTGAAAAATACTAATTCCCACAAAGGAAATGCAAGTTAAAAACAATTCTCTGCAAAAAAAGAACAGACGGCAACAACTCCGTCTGTTCTCTTTTGGATAAGGGGCAAACACAAAATAACAAAAAAAGTGTCTGTCCCTATGAAGATGGTGCAAAATAACAACAGAAAGCACCGCCCCCAATAGAGCGAATATAAAAACATGGAATATACTCGCTCCTTTTTTGGAGTTTGCGCAACAT
>Ga0131853_10008946_pt1 | contig 18277 bp, 11 predicted proteins | sample TergutLab28metaG_FD_92764 | JGI IMG/M metagenome (GOLD analysis project Ga0131853, IMG submission 92764) | Labiotermes labralis P1 segment gut microbial communities from Petit-Saut dam, French Guiana - Lab288 P1 (version 2) (version 2) | ecosystem: Host-associated > Arthropoda: Insects >... | reverse complement strand
TACCACAAGCTGTAAACACAATCTAATGCTCCTGAGGATGGGCGAAATTATCGCCCGAAACATTTTGAGCTGATTGAAATTACTAATAAATTGTCATTGTTGCATCTAGTTGGTTGTTTATACATACTATTGTATCAGAGATGCACGGTCATACAAACATCAAATCGATAAAAAGTGTCTTTTATTTCGCATTATAAAGCATTACTGTGGTTAACTTTACATATAATAGTGTTCTAGTTTTACGTTTGATGTTTCCAAAAAAAAAAAAGTATTTGACTACTTCTGACCCCTGTTTCGTATTTGCGAGATTCACGTTTCATCACCGATCCGACATTCGGACAGCCTAAATGATGCTTCATTCCTTTCGCTGTCCCAACATAGGGAGGCGGAAGTATTTTAAAAGAAGCCAAATTGGCCTCTGAATTCTACCGAAAATGAATTCACGATTATAGAAGTCGATGCTATGTAACGAGTGTAGGTGAGAAAGCATAATAAAATTGACCAAGAAACAGCGTAAATACAGGGTCATTTGCAGACTTGCATTTCGATATAAAGTGATTAACGTCGACGTTGTGGGTTAAAATTTTGAAAACAGAACTTCGTAGTCCAGCACCCTTTCAAACACGTTATATTCATTAGAAGTGTCAGCATACAATTTCCATGAAACGCGTAAGCCAGCCCGTGTTAGGCAGGCGTTCGTCGTAAGAAACGTGACGTTATACACCAGACAGTGGACAACCAAACACTGATGTCAATTCCATCATTAGTGATTTTGTTCTTAGTACCAAGTGTTGTATAAAATCGACATTTTCGAATTTGATGACCCAAGAGCAGTTTGGAAAAGACGTGGGCAATTAAGCGACAGAGCGATTGATAAGTTAAGTCACCGCCCGTATTGCCGGAAGTTAAAAGTCTAACATTAGAATTCTAATTGAACACCTTCCTGAAATACTTTTAAACACCTGCCAAATCCTACTGTCAGTTTGCTCAAGATTCCACGTAAGTACGTAAACAAACATTGCTGCTTGTCACAGATTTTGCTGCATTTAAACTGATATTCCTTTATTAACAGAAAGGTACGATTCTTTTTTTTTTAAATAAAGGATGAAGTAAACTACATGTTTCGGCCTAATGTGGACATCATCAGATTTTCATCCGAAAGTATGGTGGTAGTGCTTTACAGGATTGGTATGGGTATGTCACGATGGTGAGATCTCAGCATCTGTGATGTTTGTTATTTGCTATTTTTAAGGGGGACAGGGGAGGGGGGTATCTGTGATGTGCGCTATCCTGGGGTGTGCAGATCAAGTATGTCTGCTCGCAGCTGTCCTGTGTGGGTCTTTTGTTACTGTTTGTCCATATCCGATATCTACTGCTGGTGGGCTTAACGAAAGCAAATAACAAACATCACAGATGCTGAGATCTCACCATCGTGACATACTCATACCAATCCTGTAAAGCGCTACCAACACACTTTCGGATGAAAACCAGATGATGGCCACATTAGGCCGAAAAATGTAGTTTACTTCATCCTTTATTAAACATCTTTTTTTTAGATATTGTTGTGTTATTGACTGATCCCACACCTATTGTTTATATACACACAACGGGGATGGCTCATTGTAGAAGTACGGTTCTTTATACGAAATGCACTTTAGCTGACTCGTAATTCGACATCGATTTATTTTAGAAATGAAGTACACTTTTTTCTGGAAGTTACTGCTGTACACCTTGGCGTGATACTGATGGTACTGAATTCAATATGACTCCAATTTCTCGCATAGACCCGTAGACAGATATCCACTAACCCACAATATTGTTAATTGGTCCGTTTCTGCCCTCTCCTAATTCAGTTTCATCCCATTCGGTTCGTTGAGGAATTGAGCTCTTCCGGGAGTTGTTGGAAAGAAATTTTGGGTGTTTACTATAATTCCAATCAATTACCAAGAGTTTCTGCGGCCTCCAAGATCTCGTAAATTCTCCTGCGACATTGTTGGCCCTCTTCTTCAAAGGCTGACGAGGATAAAGAGATTGTAGACGCCATGGAGTTTGTGGCACCTGTAATCGATCAAAGTCATTACAACAATTGACAGAGAAAAATCGATTAAGTTATTGCAGTTCAGATCTGGTGAAATTAAAGTCGTAGCAGCAATGAAGTAGTACAGATAAGAAAGAAAACTGTATATGAGACTTCTTCTTTTCTTAAAAAAACTGCGGGAACAATAAATTGTGCCCAATGATCCATTGCGAATAAATGGAACTCGTTACTAATTTAATGTCTCCAGAAAATGAAAACGAAACGCAAAGGAAGTGGATAGAAAGAGAATGACGAAACTGGGTGATACGCGTAGAAGAAAAGGATTATTAAAGTATGTCTTATATGTCTTTGTTACAATTTTGGAGAATTAATCATCACGAGAACATTATCGGAAAAGTGGGCCTCCCCATTCCAAAGCACTTGAAAAAGGATTCGCCATCTGCAAGTCATAATTAGCTTCTAAGGGGTTGAAATTTATGATCACAGTTGAGTTTTAAAAAAAAGGGAATATGAGTGGAAGGGGTTGTAAAGAAAACCGAGACTTTGCACGTATAAAAAGAATGAATAATTTTTTCCTGAGTTTGGCAGGTTTCCTTTGTGTAGTTACTGTTCGCTGCCCCAGTCCAGTCCTGTACTTTTTTATACAAACTCCCAACTTCTCTCAATATAATTTCTATGACATACCAAATTTCACAGCAAATGACCTTCACTTTTCCTAACTTGCTGGAGATTCTGCTCTTCATTTCGAAGTATACTATAACGATTATGGAAGTGTGCGGTGCGTCTGCGACCTTCACTTGTTACTACTACATCACGTGTTGTTCCGTGCGCTCTGTTAATTTTAAATATCTTCAAAATTGTACAATACATCACAAGTAGTGAGGCTGAACTGTAGTGTAATTTAACTCTGATGGCAATACACTCTGTCTGCGTGCTCAAATCCAGCGCCACACAACAATGAAAGAAATGGATTCTATTCCAACACATTAAATTACAATTATTCAGTAAACAATTTACGTGTAAAAATTTTACACTCGGGCTAGCCACCTTTATTGATGATTATATGCATTGAGCCAAACATGTATCTCTGTTTTATATGTACAGATTTCTGATGGACAACGCAAATGTCTCTGGAACCTAATATATGCCTGCAAATGGATATTCAGTAATATTCTGCTAGTAGTAATTTTGTTGAGAGTTTGACCTTTGGAATTTGTGAAGTGTTTTGAAGGGTAATATGGGGTGCTTTCTTTATGGTCTGCTTCTTCGGATTGGAACACCTGTAGTATGTTAGTGTAAGAGCTCCATCACATAAAATTATCAAGAAATTTACGTAGTCAATAAAAATGCATCTGTACTGGATTGATAAATGTAACTTCTCTTGTGAGACGTCGCAGAAATATCAGTGACTTCTAACGCTAGTGAGTGACGCTTTCCTAGGCCACCAGCTTTGTCGCTGAAGCTACAATCAAAGCACTGGGATGTGTAGTGTGCGTATCAGGCTATAAAGAGGGATAGTGTCTCTTGTAAAACAGCATATGGAGTTTCATACTGTGCCAGGTGCGAGATGTGGCACAGAACTCTTTCTGAAAGACAAGAAGTTCCATAAAATAACGAAAGTTCATCTCGCTCCATTGCGCCAAACGCATTATTACGGATAAATAAAGAAATAAAATGAGAGCATCCTAAGATAGACCGCAACATAACTTTATGAAGCGGTGTCAGTAGTACCTAAAAAATCGGACTACTATTCTAAGTCCGTTATTACATAAGTACCAGCCAATATCAATGGTACACCAGCTGTGAAACCTGTGCAAGGAAGTTCTCGCTTCATCCCAGTTCTGTATAATAAAAATAAACCAGGCTTCTCACAAGTGAAATTCACAGTTATTCTGTAGGCTTATACATACAACCGCTGGCTCAAAATGTCAATTACGCAGTTGTATATCGGTAGGCAGCAGTGTAAATACAATTAAAGGCAAAATAACATTTCTTTCCTGTTTCGAACTACGCACCACCACCACCACCACCACCACCACCACCACCGGTTTATCTTTTGGGTTACATTTCTTCTCTTGGTAAGCATTAGGTCCTTCTCACGGGCGTGTATTCTCGCATGCTGGCGTGTATGCGCAAAAGGTGTATGTCTGTTTGCCTACCACGTAATTCCCAGGCGGTGGATGAAAGAAAATAAAAAGAAAAGTATTATTTTAGCGCATTATTCGTAAAAGGGTCGAAATTATTATAAAAGATATACATATGTGTGTATATATATATGTGTGTGTATGTGTGTGTGTGTGTGTGTGTGTGTGTGTGTGTTGGAAAAGTATGTACAAAATTACGTGTCGGACTTCTATGTGTACAAGATTTCAAAATAACCAGTCTTCAGCGCCTACAGTTTTCGAAGTTTTGTTGCAAGAAATCCGACAAAATGAGTTCAGGTAACTTGTAATGCTGCATAATGTTAAAAAACGCGCAGGGTGAATAAGAATAATAAAGAAAAGCTGTGTTTTTTTTACATGCCTCTTCCATGACTTCCATATTATAACACGTCTTGAAAAATATAAGACAGTCTCATTTTCACGTCGTGTTCCGAAGTAAAAAGTGAAAAAAGAATACTTATATTTTAGCTCAAATAAAGACTTTGGTAGAGTTAAGAATATACACCCTGTAATTTATAACTTGTCATATGCTATTAAAATACTTTATTATCCAACAGATACACAAATATATAATTCGTAAATACAATTAGAATTATTGTAAAGCATTTTAAAATATTTAAAATTAAGGGAGTAATTTTAAATATTTTAAAATATTTTATAATAACTCTAATTGTATCTACGAATTATATATTTGTGTATTTGTTGGATAATAAAGTATTTTAATCGTCATTGATGCACGCTACATACATGAAGATTGTCATAAGCTATCTTCGCATTCGTCACTATACTACTTCAGCTGCCTTATTTGCAGGTACACAGTCCACATGTGCGTCAGTTTGAATAGATCAAAGTGGATGGAGATCTACGTTGTTGTAAAGTGTACACCTACCAAAAAGTTTCAAATTATCCTCATTGTTGCACCGTGCATATCATAGAATCACTTTATTTATTAACCAACACATGCACTATATGAAATTTCACATTAAAACACTTAAAATCGCTCCGACATGTTTCGATCCTAAGATCATCCTCAGGGAGCTACATTGTTCCTTGAGGATGATTTTAGGATCGAAACATGTCGGAGCGATTTTAAGTGTTTTAATGTGAAATTTTACATAGTGCATTTGTTGGTTAATAATTAAAGTGATTTTTAAATTGTGCATTAATTAAGTAGTTGCTCTTTCTAACAAAAGTGACTTTACGACTTTCAATCACATTAACATTCAAACGTCGGAAAGACAATAATCCGCACAAAACCTGCTTACGGATTCGACTGGGAAAACGCAGTAATTGTTAGTTGACATTTTCATGTATCGAGGTTTCACGCGCATCCACATCAATGTGTAATCGGATTGATCGTGTCTGCAGGCAGCAGAGTTCTACGGACTGCAGTGTCGAAACAAATTTATGCCAATTTCGTGTAATTTCGTTCAAACAGAGGCCAAATCCATCACTCGCAAAATGTCAACACGCTTCATTATTAAATTTACCAAAGTCCTTTACTGCTACTGTTTCAAGTTGGTCCACTGGATTTGGGAAATAAAATACAATTTCTTGCACTACTGGTCTTTTGTACATAGAATGAAACAATAATTATTCTCACACAAATTGTGGTCGTGGTTTCATTTGGCTGTCTAATTATCGAAAGTAACATTTTGTGTTTTTCAACCCCCCCCCCAGGCTTCAACAACACATCTAGGGCACCTGTAGACTTGTATTATCTTATATAATTTTATCTTGTGTTGTCTTATATAATAAAGTGATTGTGCTGACGTACACCATATAGTATTACATTAAGTATAAAGCACATCGTGATGCTTCCATAGAAAAAAATCTACATGTTTCGGACAGTTCCTCTGTCCATCATCAGGAGTTTTTCACTGTACACAGCAATGGTATATGTCACACATGTTTGCTGACAACTTGCGAGCAGGATCGGGACGGAAATGCAGCACCGTCCTGATCCTGCTCGCAAGCTGTCAGCTGTTAAATTAGTGCATCTAGTTGGTTTTATTATAAGAATTTTTCACGATGCACGGTCACCTGAACGTCAAAATTAGTCTTATTCTTAGGTCAGGTCTGTATTCGAAATCTAGTGTACCGCGAAACAAAACGAATATTCCAGATAAGCCGGAACCACGAACAGGTTGGGACCTATCTCCTAGAGACAACTAGATCTTAAGTAAAATCGCAAGATCCGTGCAAACTCTTGTTCGTACGTGGAAGAACATGGCGTTGATGTGTACACTCTGAGACGATGCCAGAACTTAAATGTAGTTGATGTTTCTAGTAACAGTCATGGGCACATAATGAGATTCTGTTAAGTACTGTTAGGGTATTTAAGTAGCAAACACCACAGGAACAAATAGGAAGCAATACTTACTTACATACTTACTTACTCCATGGTGCAGAGTCCTTCTTGAGGAGGTAACTGGTTTGCAGCTAGTCAAGAAATTCCCCGCATTTCACGGAACCCAAAGGTTCATTACCGCACTCACAAGCGTCCGCCACCTGTCTCTATCCTGGGCCGGCCCAATCCAGTCCATATACCCACATCCCACTTCCTGGAGATCCATCCTATTATTATCCACCCATCTACGCCTACGTCTCCCCAGTGGTCTCTTTCCCTCCGGTTTCCCCACCAAGACCCTATACACGCCCCTCTCCTCACCTATACGCGCCACATGACCAGCCCATCTCATTCTTCTCGATTTTATCACACGCACAATATTGGGTGAGGAGTACAAATCATTTAGCTCCTCGTTATGCAATCTCCGCCATTCCCCCGTTCCCTCGTCCCTCCTAGGTCCAAATATTCTCCTCAACACCACACAAATAGGAAGCAATGCCGTCGTAAATTGCAGTAGGCGTTTACACGTTTAAGGTGACGGAAATAACTCCGTTGGTGTTCCGTGGTTGGTAGGTCCGTAGTGCAGTCCCATGCCCCTAAACCGTAGGTCATATCAGTTTCCTGAATTGTTCGTCTTTTAACCAAGTTTACGTCTTTAAAATACATAAAGATAAATTAACTATATGAGATTAAATTTTCGAGGAAAAATCCTAAAAAATAAGAAATGAAAAATAAGGGTCGCACAGGTGTTTCTATAAATTAAATGGTTTCCTACAGATACATTTTCACAATAATAAAGAGAAATGCAGGGCTTTACTTGTTAGAAATTTTTCCAATATAATTGTAAAAAGGTGGAAGAGTGTAATTGGAATATAGTACCAGTGGGTGGCAGAAACGAACGCTGATCTGCATAAACACGTTTAGGTAACAGATACTGAAATCCTTCGGGGTTTTAAAGTGGATATTTTAGTTGGTATTATCACGTGTCAAATAAAATGGAAACGGCTCATAGATGGAATTGGTGATGAAAAGGGCAAAACGTAGTTTGGAATTGTAAGTACACAGGGCGAGAAGTAAGATGCAGAACCCTGTGGAAAGAGAAATGAGCGTCAAAGTACCTTTTCCTTTGAGACAAAGAAGGAACAAGCACCTTATTCGTAAACATAATTTTCAGACATCCAAATTCTTTGCAATCTCTTTTCCCAAAATAACCAAACCTGCATTCGATCATCGGTCCGTGTTTCCCATGTTGTTTCTTTTCAAAGGTGCGTCGTAGGAAATGTTTATACAAATGGAATGTTCCTCATGGACAGCAAATTCTTTGGAATTTTATGGATTTCTTCTGTTTCGGAAACCAGAGACAGACATCCATAAATATCAGATAACGTTTCTCACCTTGCTTCTTGATACGATACATTTGGAACAATTTACTGAATATTTCCATGAGAACATAAAAGGAACGGGAGAGCACAAATTGTAATCGGTAACACCAAATGTGTCTACATAATAGCCATTTCCTCTCACGAGGCTTCTGAACCACCAGTGAAAGTTTACTCGGAGTAAATCGACGAAGATTTAAAGTGAGTCGGAGAATTCTCTCGCACTCCTGGCGCACCTACAAAGTTCAAGTAAACCTGAAGAGTAAGTGGTGCCATGCTTACAGTTAGGTTGAAATTCCTATCACACAGACCTTCGACATCCATTAATTGACCATGGGACCGTCGCACACTTCTACTAGGACGCTGAAAGTTATTAAACTATCAGTCAAAGTGGTACGTGGGCTCATTTTCTACCATATAAGGGAACCGGTTGGCCAATTTGTCACGCTCTGTAGCTCTTCCATATAGCACCATGTGCACGATACATTAGACTCACGTTAATGAATATGCCACTGTAGGACACATTGGTTAAGGCAGTCTAAAAGTACTGGAGAAATAAACTGCTTATTATGGCTACCATTATAAATACCACAGCTGAAGAAGTAGTCAAACTTGTACCGTTGATGGTTTGATAAATTTTCTGTCAGAGGAAATTGTCTGGATTAGGGAAGTTCGTTAACATTTCACTTCCCGAACACCCGACGTGTAAGACGTAAGTGTTGTGTATTCTTTTGTTCTAAATTACTACCAGAGCTGCGTTTAGAAACTCTGAGGAAAGGGAATTGAATGTATATTTCACTTCTTGTCCCACAATTATAATTTTGTTTCTTGTGTTTATGTATTTTAAATTTTATCTTTTACTGGGGAAGAAAACAATACACAGATTACACAAGAAACTTAAACACTAGCAGTTCCTACGACTCCTGACGGGTGGAGGACCTACAATGTCTTCAGAGCGACGGCTCCTTGAGGTCAAATGCCGACTGTAGAAATTGGTAATAAGCTCAAAAACAGACTCGAAACGAAGACGAACCCAAAAAGTGACATTCAGCTGTAAAGTAACATGGATTTGTTTGTAAAGATACTGCGGTCTGGTCTGGAAATGTGTTCAAGTAATTACAAATATATGCTTCCTAAGAGCTACACGAAGCAGGCGAGGGAAAGTATGAGGCATAAACAATCCGTATCTTAAAGTGTCCAACAGAGATTCACTCCTTCTTTAGGCGCGTTTGCAAAATTGCGAAAAGCGACTACTAGTGTCATATCTGTCCGTCTGATTGTCTCTCTGTCTCTCTGTCCGTCCACATGGAACATCTCGGCTCCCACTTGACGGATTTTCATGAAATTTTACGTCTGAGACTTTTTTGAAAATATTTAGATAAAATTCAATTTTCATTAAAGTACAAGGATAACGGTACTTTACGTGAAGACCAATTGCAGACCACGTCGCTCTCAGCTATTCTTAGAATGAGACACGTTTCAGATAAATTTAGTAGAGAAATTCAAAATACGTATTAATATTCCATAACTTTTTTTTTTTCGAAAATCGCGTCGTTTATGAGAGAAAGTAGAAAAATATTGTACAGCCGGTCATGCCACAAATGGCAATATAATATGGCATGCTGGATACTTAAGGCTACAAGCACTTACTCAGAATATGTAGTACTTATTGCTGTTCCACGGCAACAGTGGTAAAAAGGATGCGCCTCGCTCGATGTTACGATATACGTACGTACGTACGTTGCGTGTCTTGTTGTCACTCACATCTCCGATAATACCACCACATTTTGATTACATTTTCTGACACCGAGCTCTATATTTGTTATAAAACATAACTATTATTAGTATTTGGTATTATGTTATCAGTTTTATTGCTCATTATCCGTAACTTAGTGGACTCAGCACTATCGCTGCTTTAACTGTTTGTCATGGATATTCACTCTGTTTTCACTGGCTGTGGGAGAGACGTTGAGATGTCCACTGAGTCGGCGAGGGAGAGGTGTCGCCAGATGGTACCACGACACTTTGAACCATGTTGTACTGTCGGATTGTCTTCTGAAATGTTTGGTTTGTCCGCCGGGACAAAGAATGAACAGTACAGTCTAGATAAATGAAAATATAATCGCATTTCCCGTAAGTAAAGCCAGTGATATGTCCTAGCTTTTAGGACTCACCGTCTGACAGGTCTCTTACAAGGAAAGGGCTTACGAATAGCAGTAGGATTATAAATGTTCAGGCATGATTTGTGTTATGCCTGTGACTAAAGACGCTTTAAGGAGCCGATATCTTATCAAGGGGTCATATTACGTTTCTAGAATACAAGGTTATTCGAAATGATTGTCTGGGTATTAACAACTTTTTATACACAATACACTTGAGATAGGAGTTTATGTATTTTTTTATTTAATAGAACATCATGTTCTCCTCTTCCCACAAATATCCCGGAACTGAAGGTACGAATCAGAACCGCCATTGAAACCATCACCGCTGACATGCTACAAACAGTTTGGAACGAAATCGATTATCGTGTTGATGTTTGTAGAATCACAAAGGGTGCAAATATAGAGCGCCTGTAAGGTATGTAACAAAAATTTGGAGTGTTGTTCTATTATATAAAAAAAAACATATACTCCTATCTCAAGTGTATTGTGTATAAAAAGTTGTTAAAATCCAGACAATCATTTCGAATAACCCTGTATTTGTAGGCGTCCTCCCGATATTAATGTTGAGTAGCAGTGATGTAAAGGACGAACTCGCAAGTGAATCACTTATCAAAAGTTTAAATTTGCTAGCTGCCTTATTCCTACACGATTTTCTTCACATTAAAATCAGACCAGGCACTAAAGTCATCTGTTACTTTAAATGCAAGCCTGCATCAATAAGACGTAACGGACCGCCAGAGGACTCTGCTGAACTCTGCTGAACACATCCATCCTCTCAGAAAAAATTTAGCGGAAGATACTCGCAGACGATAGCGATTATCTGGCATTTCAGTTTCGTTGTTAATTTGCATTTTAACCCACCCAGTGAGACCACTTTTTTTTAAATTGGCGGTCTAAGTTCTGAGTCTTCGTTAAATGAAAGTCTTCATTCTGCCATTTTACCCAAGAACAGGTTAATATAAAAATCACAACCGCAGTGAAGTAAATACAGCAAGGTAAGTGGTAATGTCTCGTCATATATCTCGTCATATAATTCCGTGTCTGTGCACTAACCAACTGTAGACAAGTCGTTTGGAGCGCTGTTCTCAGAAAGGTTATGAAATACCTTCATCAAGGTTGTCTAGAGAAGAGTATGAAATGATCCATAACCGCTTCCAACCTGAAGCATTATAATTCACCCAATATTATTACCTCTGAATTACTTTCCATGCTACGAAACTCTGAGCTGATAGAATGTCTTTAAACAAAGCAAATGTCTCATTCATAATGCGACTAAAGTGCTTAAAATGTAACCTTAAATATCTTGTTTATTTACAAAATATTTCGAATGAAGACACACGAAAACGTGTGGGTGTGTTTTACCGGTAACTTCAGTTTGGAATACAGAGTACCTGTATTAAGCGAACTGCTACATTATAAGGCTGCAGTCGCATTGGTGATAAAGCAATGATTATGTTTATTGTTACTTTTAAGAGGCCCGTCCCTGTGTTTTGCCTTTGGCCGAGACGGGTCTGGTCTGGTCTGGTCTGGTTTAAGTACGTCACTCTTCAATACCGCAAAATCCACCTTAATGTTATTCTATATACACACACACACGCACGCACGCACGCATAAGTGGCACGTCAGTCTTACAAAACTCTGTTATAAAACACAAACAGTAAGCTGCCTGTGTCAGACTGAACCAACCGCGGCTCGATTTTATCTCACTTATTCTCCAATCTACTTTACGATTCCCAATACGTTTATTCTTTAGACTTCCCGAGCAAATTGCTGAATGTTTATCTCATCTTTTCCATGCATACTGCGTGTCCTGCCAATCAAAATTATTTTGATTTAGATAATATATACTTTAAGTTATGCTACTTTTTCCTCCTTAAGGCCATATTCACAGCATTGCATTTTTTATCACCTTGCCTCAGTTCTTCCTTTGTGACGACAGATCGAGTATGAAAACCGTACAAAATGACAAGCAAAATCATAATAGTCTGCTGGTGTATTTATAGTTTTCAGAAAACGCAATTCTATATCTGTATGTGCTTCACTTTGATCTACATAAACAATTAAAAGCCTTGTTACGTCACATCCAATTTTACCTACGACTAGAGGACATGACGTCACTAATATATAAAACCTCAATATTTGATCCTTTTACTTGATTTAACAGCATTAAATTCCTATTTTCATTGCTTCCTGGCTTTTTTAATGTTATTTGTAATATATGTTTATGTCTGCCATATTCTCTTCCTCATCAGCGTTTTCCAAATCTGAGTACATATCTCTCTGTTCCTTTCTGCTTAAATTGGTCCTTTCGTCTTATCATTGTTCCCACATGGCCAGTATTCTTTTTCTTCCCTAACATTCTGTCCGCATCTTGGAACAGGTAAAACCAATATGTAACTGCATCATACTTGAGACAATTTCCTGTTGCAAGATACAGAAGTATATTAACACTCACTTTACTTCTCCTCTCTAACCAAGATTCGTCTCTCGGCCCAAGGACACTTTCCACTAGTAACTTTCAGCCCTAAATTCAGTATCATTTTACTGAAAGTGTAGTATTTTATTGGGAGGCAATTGGTAAACTTCACCTGTCACATGCCTACACAGGCAGAGAGGGGAGGAGGAGGAGGAGGAGGAGGAGGTATAGCTCCAGTACTTTCGCAAGCTCGGCGCTAAAAGGTTGTGGCTGGTCAGCACCACGTTCCGGCTGCTTTACCCCAGGAAAGACACGGTACCTATTTTACAGGATGCTGGGTGGTTCACCAGACCGGTCTGGATGGACACGGAAAACTTTGTCCACACTGGAATTCGATCCTCAGGCCGTCCATCCCCTAGTGAGTCGTTATGCCGCCTACACCATCCTGTCGGCCATTATGGGGAGGCACCTGTTGGAATCTTGTCCGTCACACTGGCTTTCCTAGAGGAGATTCTTCGTGATTCTTCCTGAAGGCAATGCTGATATATTAGGTTTTATGCCGCAGAAGTTCAAGTGCGTCCAGCACCAATAATCCGACCAATCGACTCTATACGAGTAATTTGGGGCATTGAAAGAATCGTTAAATAAACAACAGGGAAGTTGATATTTTATGCAGTTTAAAAATTTTCTAATGCGTAATAGTTTTTTCAAGTCAAAGATTACATACTTAACTAATGCGTGCTTATTTGTTATTTTAATTTAGTAGTTAATACTGTAGCTAAATAAGCTATCAGCTAATGAAAACTCTGGCCACCACTTTTATTGGAGTCTAGTGTACAGCTGGGAAAGGCGCAGTCACTCTGTCTAGTTACCGATTCCTCTCAGTCAGAAGTAACTAGCAATATATATGGAAATGGTGGCGCATGATGTAGTGGCGGTGTATATGTGACGTGCGCCACGACGCGGTGTCCAAACCACCGACGTCTGTTCTCGTAGCGCTCTACAAGGAAATTAGCCCAGCCACAGTTCCAGTTCTCCTGTAAATATAGAGCTTGCTAACGACGATTGGCTTTCCAGCTACCAAACAGCTGTTGTCGCTTCTTGTGCAACTTGTACACCTGTAAAGGCTGCATGAAGTAGATTAACTTGTGAGTTTTATTATAAGATGTGCTTTATATCCGACAAGTACTTGAATGAAGTGCATGCATCATACATGCACCTGTTATACTGCTGTCAATTTCTGGGACAAACACTTTTTGTAATGGCATGATTCGATATTTGTAGTGTTTGTATCTCTGACGTATGAATACTAAACATTTTTAGCGTTTAACCATATTCATGTCACTAAAAATCATCACTTACAACAATTTAAGGAAGTACAATTGCAAATTCTATTTTGGGGCTTACAGTATTTCACGTTTCCCGGAAGAGTTATTCGTAGTTCAGAAAACTTTAAAAGTCACGGGTGTCTTAAATAAGCTCTTACAGATTGAGTAACTGGGTTTAGTCCAGGCATGCTTAAATAAGGAGTACCAGTTCGCCGTGGTGACTAAATTCCGTATAGTAGCGACCATTGTTTGTGGATTGTCAGTCTGAAACTTGCTTCTAGTCGCTATTATGATGACTAGAAATTTGAGATGACTCCCAGTATTTGGAAATTTTGTGCACCCCTGGGTTCAGCTTGTGCGTTTGAAGGCTGTCACACCCGTTACTATACAATTTGTTGCCCTGTGGGATATGGCGCTGTTTTGTTTTAATAGACGTGTACCGACGATTAAGAGAAACCTGCTTTCGTCATAAAGATGAGGAATGAATTGCCAGGCTACACGGCGTCACATTTTGGAAATTTATTTTTTTCCTAATTATATACAACATGGCTAAAGTGCGTTATGGAGTACTGGGACCCACAAAACAAGAGAGGATCCATTGTGCTATTAGTGCATTTCAGCTTGAATGGCATGCACAGAGGTACGAGCGAAGTTAGTTGGTAAAACTGACATAACTACAGGATATAAACCCGTGGTATTAAGTTGTTTTACACTCTGAAATTAAATTTTAAAGGTCACCAACATATTAAAATTTGAATACTACCTTGGATTGACTCTCTTTTCACATCACGGGTAGAAATTCTAGGAAGCTTGCTTAGTAAGTGTTGGCAACAGTGATTTAATAAATGCAAGAAGACAAATTTTATCATGCCTTCATGCAAAGACCAAGATTTTGGTGACAATGGCAGACATATGCAAATTTTCGCTTCACACGATTATATAGACAAATATTTATTGTAAAGACGAGGTAATTTAAGTAAACGACAGACGAAACAAGTTTAGCTGTCAGGTGACACAGCCTGATACAGGCCGAGTGCCGTGTCAATTGTTTAGTGTCCTATGCTATAGAATTAAATTAGACTCCGTTTTTTACCATGGTTTACGAGCCCCCCAGTGTGCCAGGGCCTCCTCATTGTCAAGGATTCATGGTCACACTCAGACACACCACAGTCGGTAGGACTCATCTAGACGAACGATCAGCCGGACTCAGAGACCCCTACCTGACAACACACAACAGACATCCATGCCTCCGGCGGGATTCGAACCCAAAATCCCAGTAAACGAGGGGCAACTGAGATTGGCTAAATTAGAATATTATTGCATAAAAAACAAGTGTATTCAAATACCTACAGTATTGTATTAATCAAGTTATATAAAACAATTCCAGAGAAATACAGGTACCAGTAATAACGGAGGCAATATTCGAAGGTCAGCCGAAAAGCTTTACCTCCATCTAAATAAAAAAATGTGTGACTCTTTTGGGATGTTACGTCGAATATGTTTGCAGTTGCTTACCGACGTTTCGCGACAACCTATGCGTCCCATCCTCAACGGGCAAGCTGTCCAAGACTATCAACGTACGCTGCGTAACATCGCTGAAGAGCGAAGACCTCGGCTACACCGCGGCGGAAGCCTGAAAAGAAAGGAGGTGGTGACGGAAATAGAGTCGTAATTTATTGATCAATCAGGCCAATTCTGTAAAACAGAGAAAAACTTCAGCCAGGTTTCATTAAAATATTGATTGCAATGACGGTATTGGTGGTTATGGTGGTGGTGATTGTGGTTGTGGCAGTAGTTACAACAACAACAACAACAACAATAATAAAGACCTTATACAGTGCTCATCGATAGAATAAACCAGCACTTGTAACCGATATTGTAGTTCCCCTGACTCATGAACTTCCCAAAACTGAGACAGAAAAAATTATGAAAAATTAAAACTTGGTCCTGGAAATAAAAGAAAGGGCAGCTTAAAAAGGTACCTGTATACCGTTGTGTCATCTCAGCGGAAGGACTTGTCACCAAAAACTAACCAAAATATCTAGAAAATATAGTTTTAACCAAAAACGTCTTACCAGTGGGGCAAATAGCAGTACCATTACAAAAGTGCCATATAGTACGCGAATACCTAGGACAGGCTCCTTGATCTTAGGATATAGGTTGAATTTCCTTCCCCTGACTGAGACCAATTCCAGCGACAATTTGGAATAGGTGGAGGTTTCCCAGCAGTTGGGTGCTGAGAAATGTAATTAAGTCAATAATAATAATAATAATAGTGGTGGTGGTAGCAGCAGCAGCGATAGTAGTAGCAATAGTAGTAGCAGCAGCAGCAGCAGTAGTAGTAGGAGTAGTAGTAGTAGTAGTAGTAGTAGTAGTAGCAGTAGTTGCAGTAGTAGCAGTAGTAGCAGCAGTAGTAGTAGTAGCAGCAGTAGTAATAGCAGTAGTTGTGGTGGTGGTGGTGGTGGTGGTAATGGTGGTTGTAGTAGTGGTGGTAGTTGCAGTAGCAGCAGCAAGATAATATGAGAGCCGTAACGTTGACTTCCTAATGCTTGCAGTAAACTGTGATACATAACCAAACTGAATAATTCGAAACTAATTTAAACAAATGTCAGCTCCTCATTCATCATATTCTCTCTTCCAAGTTAGCTGGCGCGCCATATGAATTACATACTGAGTTAACTCAAGTTTTTATTGCACGACAAAGTTGTCCAGGCATTTTATGTTTGCCATGTAGCCCCCAGGCTATTATGGCATTAAGTAATTTTCGATTAGAGTAAGTTAAGTAATTTTTTGTCTTTACTATCATTATTCGCGTAATGATTAGATCAGCAAAATATCGTTACAGGATAAACAATAACAACGTAAAACAAACACGGAAAATGTTTCTAAGAAGAAGCTGGTACCAAGAAAACGACACAGACCAAAGAGGTTCCCACAAATTGTTCAGGAAACCTATTAATTATAAGCGAGAACTGTAAGCAATAAGTGTCTCTGGTATAGACTGATATTTGAACAGCTCTCAAATATGAGATCTTTCCCAGGCAACCTGTCTGGGGTCCTAGGAAACTTTCCGAAAATGAGTATTGAACACACAACAGCCAGTGCCTCACCTATGCTTAATAAACTGGAATAAAACAGAAGTACATGAATACAGAAAACAGTGAATTGTGAGAGCTCTGTGACATACAATGTACAAGCTGTATCGATGAATCCTTTTCGTCCTTCCTGTCTAATACGACAGTTGCATGACGCACAGCAGGACACAACAGACAATATTGTCAAATATTACATTTGACACAATGAATTTTTTTCTGGGTATAGACAAAAGAGTGAATATATCAAGCATACAAGACATGGGCGAGAGGTAAGATGGAAAGCACAAGAACAGACATAACAGAGAGAAATTTCGGCCAAGAGACGTGACGCCAAGAGGCATTACACCATTAAATATGATTGGTGTCCTTTTTTCACTTTTGTGACATTTCCGCTACATGTGTAAGCTCTAGTTGCTGCATGTGAGGGGACTCCCAACAAATTTCAAGAGGTCTTTTCTCTTTTTATGAGGTTTCATTTGTCATTCTGGCATTTTTGTCTACTACCTTCTTTGGTTCGGTAAAATAACCTACGCAAAACATTATGTTGGACTTAAGCCACATGGAAACGAACAGAGAAAAGAGAATACTTCGAAAAGAAAATCGCAAGATTTATCCCACTAGATCAAATTATATACCTAATATTGCTCTAAATGTAAGTCACGTGTGTACAACAAAATGTTCCTTTTGCTTTGTGTAGTCAGAATTCTTGGCTTCTATTGCGTTCTGCTCCGAATGAAAAGGGCGGTTTATACGTATATATGTATGAACAACTGTAATGTGAAATCCGTGCTTTGTGTCTCTGCTGGCCCAGGCGCAACTGTGGTAAAGCGACGTAAGTTTCAGAGTCAACTTTCCGCTATTTGTCCCTTCTGCTGACCAATATCTTGACATCGATAGAATGTAGAAATACTCAAAACTGTGGAGGCAGATAGAGGCCAGAATTTCGAAATTCCTGTTCCTCGAGTCATTAGCCAAAAATACACAGTGTTACATCCTGTGACATGCATGTAGAAGTGTCTGTTGTCTTGCCTTTGTAGCTGAATTCTGGTACCGGTATTCTGGTACCGGTATCAGGTCAATTTTCCTACCTTTGTTTTACCCTCTAAAATTCTAAAATGAGTCATCCCCGTTGTGTGTATATAAACAATTGGTGCAGGTATTAGTAAATATCACAACAATTTATATTCTAAAGATGTTTAATAAAGGATGATAGTTATTACATGTTTCGGCCTATTCCGGCCATCATCAGGTATTCATCCGAAAGTATGGTGGTAGTGCTTTTTAGGATTGATGTGGTTATGTCACGATGGTGATAAATCATCATCTGTGATATTTGTTATTGTTAAG
>Ga0131853_10008945_pt1 | contig 18278 bp, 16 predicted proteins | sample TergutLab28metaG_FD_92764 | JGI IMG/M metagenome (GOLD analysis project Ga0131853, IMG submission 92764) | Labiotermes labralis P1 segment gut microbial communities from Petit-Saut dam, French Guiana - Lab288 P1 (version 2) (version 2) | ecosystem: Host-associated > Arthropoda: Insects >... | reverse complement strand
TGAGATCCACTGCAGGCCTAAAGGCCTTACGGGATCACATCCAGTTTTGCTCTTTACCAAATCAACACTTCATTCCAGGATCAGACTTTCCGTGTTCCTACGCTTGCAGCTACGGAAACACTACAAGTCTCATCCTTGCATTGCGTGTTTCTTTGAAGATTATGGATATTATCAAAACTACTACTATTAGGAGGGTTTAACATGTTTTCAATTGTTATGGTTATCGGAGCTATGATATTGGCTCCTGTTGTAATGGCATGTATCTTTCATGCCATGCTTGGTTTTAGTTTAGGTCGCAAAGGAGGTGTCGCAGAGTATGAAAGCGAAACAGGAAATCCTCGACATTCTTAGTGCTGCACACAGTACGGAGGCATATCATAGGTTTTCACCATTCAAGTTTTTCCCAGTTGCCACAGACGGGGTTATCGCTGTAGCAGAAGCGGCGGGTTGCTACTGGTTCCTGGATATCATCGGCAGCTACCAGTTGGACACGCAACTTGACCCACATTTTCAAGTTTGGAAGCTGGTAGTCAATCACGAAGACAGTACCGCAGTTGCTAGTGGCTACAACGATACTACGTTAATCATCACGCAGGAGATACCATATACAGATTTCCCATTGGATGAATTGAAGCTGTATGTGATGGATGGCATTGTGTTGTTGCCATCGGAGCGGTGATGGTATCGTTCCTAAAACGGTCGTTATTGGGACTTTTGGGTATGGGGCTGGAGAGTGGCTATTGTGGTCACTTTTCAGTCCCAAAACTCGTTCCAAAATCAAAGTTCCAATACTTACAGCAGAAAGGTTTTTGGGAAGGAGTTGGCTACTATTATAATCGGTTATGCCCGTGTCAGTACCGTTGACCAGAATCTGGATCGGCAGCTTGATGCATTACATGACAATGGTGCCGTGAAGATATTTACGGAGAAAATCACCGGTAAGAAATCTGACCGACCAGAGCTACTAAAAATGATGGAACAGCTACGTGACGGCGATGTTGTTATAATATCAGAGCTTACCCGCCTCAGCCGTAGCACCAAGGATTTGTTTACAATTGTCGAACAAATCCAAGCCAGGGGTGCCAACATAAGGAGTCTCAAAGAAACTTGGCTGGATACCACTACCCCGCATGGGAAGTTGATGTTTACAATTTTCGCCGGGTTAAGTCAGTTTGAAGCCGACTTGACCGCACAACGTACACGTGAAGGGCTTGCTGCTGCTCGTGCTAGAGGACGGTTAGGTGGTAGACCTAAGGTTACATCTGACAAATCCAGTATGGCGGTTAAAATGTACGATAGTGGAGATTTCACAGTTGCGGAGATATGCAAGAACTGTTACATCGGACGGACAACCCTATACCGGTTGCTTAAAGCCAGAAACCTTGATTAATAGGGACGCACAGCGTCGTCCTTATTTTTTATACCCTTGAGCCATAGATGATTTTTCATAGTTTCATAAAAGTCATAGCTGGCTAATGCCATATGGTGATCGGACAACAACAGGTCAACAAGTTCTTCTTTTGTAGAGCTAAGTTTGAGTGCAACCCAAAGTTGTTGAAGGCTTTTGAATGATACATGAAATAGAAGTTGCCGTACATCTAAGGATCGACCATCCGCATACTCTTCTACCAAGGTTCTAAATTGACTTGCAACACGATTTAGTTTATTGAGTTTCTTTGATTCATTAGGATCAAAGGCTTCGTAGCTTGCGAACAATAGGCTTTCTGTTAATCTTTGAGCTAACGTCTTAATAGTAAAGAAAGAATACTCCGGTAGGCACATTGATATAGCGTTGATAGTTCTACCATCCCATGTGACTTCATATGAAGACTCATTATCAGTAAGAGTCAATTTCCCCTGTTGTTCCAAATTCTTTCGATGTTTGAATGCTTGTACCTGTGCGTCTAGCATCCCTGCCCCTAATGCTCCGTAAACATAAACATCTTTTCCCTGTTCAAATTCGTCTGGCAGTGGACGCTTTTTAAGTTCAATAAAAAGGATTTTATCATTTGTCTCAATTACTAGGTCAGACTCTTCGACGGTATTTCCCACGGTATATTTGCCATGTTTATATTCAACGCTGTGGGTATCTAACATCTTTCTGACTAATAATTCTATATCTCTCCCAAGCACCCTATCGAGTAAAATTCCCTTGTTTACTAATTCAACTTTAAGTACAGAATACATTTTTTCACAGAACCCATATCCCGAGAAGTGAGAAGACAACAAGTAATATCTGCCATCACCTAAATCAATGAGTGGGCACTCGCCAGTCGTTGTTGGAGCTAGAGAGGATGTGAACTCGGAATTTACATGCTGGTAGCCTTGGGAAAAGTGTGCAAGAAACTCATTAATTATCTGTCTCTTTATATTGGTCTTATTATGCAAGTCAGCTACAGTGATAATACTGCATGGGGGAAATGAAAGGGTTTCCTTTACTAAAACAGGTAGATGTTTCGACAAATAGAACCCTGGCCCAACTCTTTCATCCTTCGCCTTCGGTATATAGAGGTGCTTGATCACTAGCTCAATAAAATCAGGACGATATTGTTGTGGTATGCATAATGTCTCAAAATCTATATTGTCCTTTACATACTCGGGAATCGCTTCGTGACCCAACATTACGTCTGCATATGGATTACTGTTGTACACTTGTAATAGATCGAGATACATAGCACTCCTATTAATAATCTTCATATGCAAATTAGTATTGAGGGGTTTGGGGGCATCGCCTAAGTGCTTTAACGCTATTTGAAAAAGATACCCGTAGGGGAGCGGTGCGCCTTTACCAGATGTGCTTTTATTCCTGTGGATTCTATAACGATCAAGATCGCAGGAGTAGAAGAGGTTTTTAGGGTCTTCAAGATATCTCATCATTGTTGATAAAAATGTCTGTCCACCGATCCTCTGAATGAGTGTCTCAAAATCGTTATGAATACGATCATGGGTTTCTGGTGTTAAGAAAATCCTACCATCGGTTATTTCATAATCTTCATGGCTCTTTAGCCTGAACGATAAAACCGCCTCACAAATCTCATCAAGATCTTTGTTGTTTTCTTCCCAACCAAAAGCATCTCCTACACAGAGGTATAGGTCTGTTGCACAATCGAACAATTTAATCGCAGTTGTTTCATCAAGCGGATAGTATAGACCAGCCGCTATGTATGCCGAGAAGGTATTCATGATCTTAGCAGGTATTAGTAAAGTCTCATCTATCAAGCGATATTCAAGATAAAACTGTTTCCCGACATCCCTTAATAGATCCATCCTAAACCAATTGCCGTTCTGAACTTCGAATCGTGGGTTTATTGTGTTATCGGGATCTTCGTTTTCATTATAAACTGCGAGTTGATCCATATCGCCCTTGATTACATCTTGTTCACGGCGAAATGGTTGGAATACCCCTACATGATCTGGTTCTGAAAATGACTGACCATATTTTTGGAGTAGAAGTTCCTTTTTCGCAGTATCATTCAAATTCAAGTCATTTTGACGGTCTTGATATGTTGTTATGAAATATGAATATAGTTTTGAAATGCCTCTATCTCTCTCGATGATCCTCACCCCATAATCAGACACAACAAACGAATCCCTATCATAGTTGCAGATAGTATTCATGGTGCCAATAGTCATCCCGATGATTAGTTCAAGTGATGGTACGCAGGTCGTTTTTCATCCAGCTATCCTTTTCCATTCGTCGAACCCATAATACTTGGTCAGTTTATAATGTGCTTCTTCAATCGAACTGAAAAATCTTTGGTTGATCCGACTGTTTGTTGGAGATGTAAATCCAAACGCATCCGCCTCGGATATTGATGGGACAAATATTGATTCGTATAGATCAAATTCGCCGGTTCTATTTCGTGACAATCTCACATAATGAGCGTCAGACTTAATTTCCTCTTTCAATCGTTTATATTCTTCTTTTATGCGATTCAACTCATATAATCCGATACGTCTAGGATCGCCAAGAACATTAGACACATCATCCATAAGGCTTCTCAGCCGTTCAACATAATTCACGACTCTCTGCGCCAATTCATAATCACTCATATTTTTAAGATCATGCATCTCCAACAACCTTTCTCATTTTTTCATCTGCGGGCAATCCTTAAACGATCAAAACACTATGTCGAATTTGGAAATATCATACAATAAAATGACCTCATATGCAAGGAATCCATTAATGTATCATGAGATCGTTTTTCATCCAATTATCGACTTCTGGCTGGGGATATTCGAGAATGCTTAACCAGCAACAAACGTATCATTTTAGGCGGTGGATCTCCCCATGATATCCCGTATGGAATGACTTCATAATCGTGATGGAAATAATTTGTGATGTTATCTCACCACTGGTTCTATATCATAATCAGAACAACACTTTTGATGAAATTGGCTCTGTTGTATCTCCTCGATATATCCGATATGTACAAGGTCGTATCCATCATATTTAGTCGCAATTATGGTAATTGATAATTGGACGTATGGCACACATTCATCTGGATGGTTAAATCATATTTTAAGAAATAACTTTTATTACATCATAATAAATATGAAAAGAAGGATGTGACACATTATGATGTACTATCGTAACGAATTAGAACGCCCGCGTATCTTATCCTCCATTGGATTCCATACGTTTACAATCTTCCTCAGATTAACCGAAGCAGATGCAAGACAGCTATACTGGGATTTTCAGAACTATAGCGCGGTTGACGTAATACCCTTGGGCAATGACAAGTTAGACCCAAACGTACTGCCAAAAGGATATATCGTAAGGTACCGCGAAAAAGGTGTTGGGGTTAGTTGGTATATCAGATTCAGTTCCAATGTATCCGAACATATGCGGATGTCAACCAATGCATCAAGCAGTAATTACATGAAAGAACCAACTCCGTACAGTGTAAGGGCAACTATAAATCCAAAAATCCTCGGTGGTGTTATGGACTACCTAACAGCAGCCAATGCCGATAGTCTGGATCAGGCCGAAGAAAATTACAATGTAAAGGTATCTGAGATCTCACCAATACTTGGTAAGTTTGAAGAATATCTTCTTAACCGCATAGACTACTGCTTTAACTTCGACCCACTAGAGCTAAACATGGGTTGCTTCGCCGACCAGTTACTGACGCTTATACAACAAGGTTATATTCCAAATCATTTTACCTTAGCGACAGAATTTTGCGAAAAATCGAAACGGCGGATACCGTATAAAGACGATTTTCGGTTAAAAAGTAAATCCATGACGGTAAGTTATTACAGGAAGTACACCCAATTATGGAATGAATTTCGTGGATGTCCTGATTTAGAGCGTTCACGTAATGTAATCCGCTTTGAAATAAAATGTGAATATTCCAAAGTGTATGCAATGTCAAAGAGTATAAAGGAAATATTAAGGAGCGAGTTATCCATAGGGGATATTGTAGACAACTTTGCACAAGGTATAGATGTAAACCCAACTAAAAATCTACTATCAGATATTTTTGCACTCGACATAGTTTACAAATATTTTTATATGATCACCCGTAGGGGCGACTACTTCACGCTGGACGGTGCCCGGTGGATGGTGCAATCCCATAACTTCCGACGGGATAAAGAAGAACGGTTGCTATGGACATTGACGCAGGTTAAGGAACACCATGGAATTGCCAAAGCGATATCAAAACTCAGAGGTGACGACTTAAAAGACTTTAAGCGGTCACTGAAGGATTTAGATGCTATCTTTGTGAATCCAGTTACAATACCGCGCAGGTGGAATATTAAACATATTCCCAACCCATTAAGGGCTTACGAAGATTGTATCTTTGAGGAACAAATACTACCTATACCTGAAATTATGTTCCAGGAGCAATTGGAGAAATATCTGTCGGAATAAATATTTTACTATTTCCAAAACCCTTGGTATTTCTGGTATATACGGTATACCTGGTGTGATTACACACAATATGGGTTACCGATGTATCCGAAAGTTACTGTTTTAACCACGCTTCAAACTCAGATTTGTCCAGCTCTTTATCTGATACTTTATCTAGTTTCTCTTTTGCTTCAATGCACCAGTCATTGAAATCAGACTGGGTCAAGCTTCCTCTATCATGTCGGGCATAACGTAACCTATATGCCTGATTGTACATATTCCGTAGCGGGTCACTTTTTACGGCCTTAGCATAAGAGCGAGACCGACCAATTTCAGAACAAGGTTTAGTTTCACCTTCTGCTACTCTGTCGCAGTATTCCTTTTTACGGGTGACTACCACAAAATAGGCTCTGCAATTCTTGCACTCTTTTATTTTTGTACTGTTTTGTATCATCGACAAAATTTCCAAATAAAGCAGTTGATGTAAGTTGTTGACACGATAATTTTCATGCGCTACCTCGGCTGGGGCGGTCTTTACATATTCAATAGCGCGATTTAGTGCATCTAAGTTTTTTGGTAGATTGCTGTCATACGCTGTGTAGAAATCGGTTTTACGAAGCGGGTCAAAAATATCTTCCAGTTTGTGCAGGTGTTCAACTTCTTCAGTTCGATCTAAATCACCTCTAAACAAAACAGGGAAGTGGTTAAATGAGAGGAACTTTGTAGCAACCATTCTGTTATCCTCACCATTTTCATACAGCTTTCCGTAGAGTTGTGCGCGTTGGGATATGGTTAGGTCACAAATATTGGGTGCAGAAATGTCCAATATCCAAAACAGCATTCTCTTAATACATTTCTGTGCTGTCAGTTCAGTGCGGAATCCTTGTGCCGGGCGATTAACCGTACCAAATGAAAAATTTTCATCAAAAGATTTATGTCCCTTACCGGCAACCTTATCTTCGTAGGTATTATAAAAGTCTTCTAGATAGCTGTCTGTAGCAAGCAAGAGGGGAGCTGTAATTGCTTTGAATCTGTGGGTATACCATTCCCTGTCGTATACATAATCAAGGGTATCGTTCAAATAGCTTGCATAAACCCTCAAATCATTAAAGTAATCACCAATGGCTTTAATAAGGACATCCCTAAACTCGTGTGTGTAGTATGGGTGAATTGGGGTTAGCAGCTCCTTAATTTCGGCATAATCACTTTCATCATATACGTAGCCCGTTAATTCAAATGTGGAGATGTTTAGTCCCTTGGATACATATTTCTCTAACATACCGGACAATGGAGACAAGTCTTTAGCTACATAATTGAGTAGAAAATTGCGCTTCGCATCTTCACTAAACAATACATATTTACCATCGTCTACGCAATCGTATCCCTTGCTATTGAAGCTAACCTGCATCATTTTGAAACCTCCATACTCGTTAGTGCAGATGTAGATTGACAATCCCCCACTAAAAACAGGATGTATTGTCTTACCACAGGAATCAGTTGACACAAAAGCACTATTGAGTTTACAATTTCACGTAGTTGACGATACATGCATTGCATCGTCAACTACTATACCATGGTAGATATATTATTGCAAGACCGATTTTGAGACGAAATGGGGGTTGGTTGGCTGTGCGGTGTATGCCCGCCGCATTGCACAGTCGGAACACTGTGACGATCTGGGGCACTAGATGGGTAAGTTTGATACAGAAGTTATATTTTATTGCAGCTAACAACAAGTGTAGCTGTTAGAGATGGGAACACAGTTATATGTAGTGATACCGCGCCGTTTGTAATGGTAGGAGGAAGGAGTAAATCAAAATGAAAGATATTTTCTATAAATCTCCCACAGTTGGTAGTCACGACTACCAAACTGAGAACGAAGATCTTCGTGCTCGAGTTGAACAACTAGAGCAACAGAACCGTGATAACCAACAGCGGTCTAATCAGCAACAAGAGCCGCAACGTAAAAGTCGATGGAAACGTTTTGTCAAATTTTTTGACAAAGTAGTTACCCCGATTTTGAACTTTGTTACTGATTTTATGAATGCATTGTCCAACCTAAAGCATGGCAAGAGTCGTAAGTATGCTTAACAGTATAGTATCCGGGGCAGCGGCTTCGTCCGCACCCTGGGTATTAGGAGGTTTTATTTATGGATCATATATCTATTAACAATAGTCAGTATTATAGTTTTGACCCGTGCATGGGATTTGCTTTAGTGACTGTTCAAAAAGAAATGACAGTCCTTGGCGAAAAATGCATTCTAAAAGAGAACGATTATATTGAGTTGCCACGATTTCTCGGCAACTTCTGGTGTGATGATATAAGTTTGATTGAAATAGACAACAACGGCAATATCGAATTTTTTGCAAGACTAACCTTGAAATTTGTAAACGATGTCAAGGTTAGTGAGCAAAGCAAGCCAATAATTATTTCACTTAAAAATTTGGAAAAAATAAATTGGTCCGATATCGACATAAGATGTTTGATTTATCCCGAAGCAAAAAATGCACGTGAACACATTGCAAATATGATACGCATTTCCTGTAACAAAACTCCAGCGAAGAAGATGACAACAATTGACCGCCTGGGTGCCCATATTATAGAGGGCGTACATGTGTTCAATGCCGGTGACCAACTACACTGGCCGGATGGGTTGGAGTACAAACCTGGTGTCAAATGGGAACCTTCACCCGACACCCGGCTGGCGATAGACGACACACTATCCGAAGAAGATGCCCTTGTCGGAATGATGCGAGTAACAGCACTAAGTCCCGAAGCGGGTAGGATTTTAACCACATTTAACCTGTCATGTGTAATACGGGAGGCGTTTATACAATCTGGTATAACTCCACGCTTTAGTGTGTTTCTCCACGGTAAAACCGGGAGCAAAAAGACAACCTACGCCACGTTTCAGACGCAATTGTACAACCGGGATGTGCCACTCAAGTCACCGCCACGATTAAATTCTAGTATCCCTGCTGCGGTTAAGGTGCTGTATGAGAAAGCTGACTGCGCTCAGGTACTGGATGACTTGTACCCAGCCAAGGACAGGGAAATCCACAAACATCAGGAGAAAACATTCCTGGAGATTACACGAATTGTGGGCGATGGTGTAGAGCCGGGACGTGTACGTGGTAACATAGTCGCTAAAGCACCACCACGATGCGGGATTCTGTTTACTGGCGAATTTTACACTGGTAGCGGTAGTGACGCATCCCGTTTACTGCCCGTAGAGATAACAGTACCCATTAACGACGACAAGCTTACTGCCTGTCAGAACGAACCGCTGGTATTGTCTACGTTTTACTACTACTTCATCAGATGGTATATCACAAACTTTCACAGCATTTGTGAACGACTGAAAGAATGGATTGCCGTTTACCGCAGCACTAAAACCAAAGTACATGCACGTTTGCAGGAAACTCAGTTTCTTATGGAGGCAACCTACAAACTGTTTCTGATGTACTGCGTGGAGAAGGGATTTACTTCGCAAGATACAGCAGTTGAACAATACAACTCATTCTACCACCAGCTACGCGGCATTATTGTGCAACAGAACATCCGTGTGTACCAAACAAAACCCGCCAAAGCTAACATCAACTATCTTGCACTAATCCGTACAATGTTCCACGAAGGACATTTCACTGTAGTTAGAAATGTGAAAGACTTTGAGTACAAGTACCACGATGGCATAGTCCACAAAGGCTACCTCTACCTTCGCCGTGAGGGGCTGATGAAGAAGGTACACGCTATCGAACCTACCGCCGTCTTTGAGGACGTAGTGGAGCATCTGAGGCACTATGGTGCATTAAGACGCGGTGAAAACAGTAATTCCCGGCAGCTACACGGCTGTAAGCGGCGTGGATTACGGTTCTACTGTATCAAACTTTCGATGTTAGGGTAGCGAGTTCTATGTATGCAGTGTTAGTTCTACCAATTTTGTTGTGTGACCTAACCACAGATGCAATCAACTTTTGGGAAAGTGACGGATACACAACAGATGATATTCAAAAGACCCTTAATAAAAAACAAACATACCCTGCTAAAAGGGTTGAAGAAAGGAAATGGTAATAATGGGTAAGAAAAAAATAGAATGTTTGTTACCACCACTATCGCAACAGGTGGAAAAGATTGAACCCATATGGTATGACGCAGAAATCATTGATGCATACACAGGTGTACCTGAAACAATGCGTTCTTACAGGACGAAAGAGCCACAGGTTCTTATTGTGAGCTTTTATGGCATAGTTGGTGATGATGAGCCTCGTGATGAAGATGGTAATATTGATGACACCCATCCCTCATACGTTCATAAAGATGATGACGGCCGTGTAGAAATTAAAGTTGACACTACCAGCGGTAGCCCATATTCACAATTAATTCAAGCTGCCTTCTACGGCGATGATCTGCCAACAATTGAATTTAGCCCGAAGTCTCTCATTCGTAAATTTGTTAGGTTTGAAATTGTTAATGGTGAGATAAGAACTGTAGAGCCATATATCAATTTTACTAATATGCAACGTGAGTTTTATGACCTATAAGATGGTTGAACAGTGTGCTATGCTAGGGTTTATAAAACCCTGGCATAGCGCATCTGACAACTCTGAACTCTTAGTAATTAAAATACCAACTTATGGGGAAGTGGGAGTATGGCCATTGATTCTAATGGCAGCAATATGATAAAGCCAGATATATTTTTCAAGTTCAATGACTTATTAAGTGTTACCGATTTAGCAACGATTTTTGATGTGTCACGACAAACCATATACAAAGAAATTAAAAATGGGAAGTTTGGTGAACCCATACAAATCGGTCGCGCCATTAAAATTCCTAAGATATATGTGATACAACGATACTTTATTCAGCAGTAACCCTAACTTTGGGAAGCCCGCCTGTGCTATAATGTTACTTGTCAATTATAGTGCAGGTAGGGCTTCTCCTTTATTTTTTAGAAAGGGTGAACAACCTATGACTGCAACAGTGCATGAGAAAAGTAATAGACCTAACTACTATATCCTAGTTCGTTACCGCGACGAGGCAACAGGTCACAAACGTCAAAAATGGGTAACAACAGATATACCGGTGCGGGGTAACAACAAACGCAAAGCCGAAGAACGACGTAAGGAGGTTTTGGCGGAGTTCGAAAGGACTGGTGGCGGTACCGTTAATGTTGGCAGAGATATTTTATTTACAGTTTTTATCCTGCTATGGCTGGAACAACTGAAACCGTCAATTGAAGCTGTAACCTACGACACGTATAAAATGATTATTTGTAATCAGATAATCCCATTCTTCGAGTCAAAAAAGTTAAAACTAATGGAAGTAACCTCGCAGCACATCCAACAGTACATCACTTTCAAACTCAAATCCGTATCGCCCAATACTGTTAGAAAACACCTGTGGAACTTGTCCAAATGTTTTAATGCCGCTATCAAACAGAAACTGATCGTGTTTAATCCGGTAAAGGGTATTGATATGCCCAAGAAGATTAAGTACACAGGAGCCAAATATTACAACGAAAAACAGATTGATGACCTTCTTGCTGTAATGAATGGAGATCCATTAGAAGGAATCATATTGCTGGCTGTTTTCTACGGCCTGCGGAGGTCGGAGCTTCTAGGCTTGAAGTGGAGTGCCGTAGATTTTGATAATAACACATTCGACATCAAACACACCGTTGTCAAAGTCGGTAAGACCATCCACAAGAAGGATTCCGCCAAGAATAACAGTAGCTATCGTACACTGCCGATGACGGATATAGTAATCGAAATGTTTAATCGTCAAAAGGCCCGACAGGACTACTACAGGTCACTACAACCAAACGATTATGTGGACGAAGGCTATGTATTCACAAAGGAAACGGGCCAACTCTTTTTACCCAATTATGTGACCAAGCGATTCAAGGAAATTTTGGTGCGGAACAACCTCCCAATCATCCGCCTACACGACCTCAGACACTCAACAGCGAGCTATCTTTTATATCTTGGATTTAACATGAAAGAAATATCTGTCTGGCTTGGTCACGGTGATATTGGGATTACGATGAACCTATACGCACACTTGGACATGGAATCGAAACGAAATATTGCCGATACCTTGAATGGTAAATTCCAAAAATCAGTTGCCCATGAATAGCATAGACAAAAGCGTGGACATTTGAGTTTTGAACAAAAAAATAGAATCAGGGAAGTCGTGCAAACCCTGATTCTATCACGTTTTTTCGAACTGAGCTGGAAGGATTCGAACCTTCGAGTGCAGGAGTCAAAGTCCTGTGCCTTACCGCTTGGCGACAGCCCAATATGATACATAAGCTTGCCACAAATGTACCAAATATAGCTGAGAGCTAATGGCGGGATTCAAACCCGCGACCTACTGATTACGAATCAGTTGCTCTATCAACTGAGCTACATCAGCGACGAATATTAACTTATCATAAATTAATATTAATGTCAAGTGTGAAGCTATGGCAACCATGGTCATTTCAAGGAAGATGACAAACTTGTAAAAGCGAAAATAATGCTACGCTGTCCAAGGATGAAACAAATGAAGCCAAACGAGCTATTTAACATGTATTTTAGAGTGATAGAAAACCAACGCCGCCAAGTAGATGTAATCCATCCACTGTTGTCCAGCTTAAAGTAGACAATGCCATCAGCCCCACGCAGCATAGACGAATTGGACAAAATAGTCGATTGCGGCAAAAGTAAACTTGAGTTTCTATCAACGGAGTATGACATACAAGCCATTCCATCGCAATCAACACTGACAAGAGTTTTCGCAATGATAAACCCCCGCTGGTTAGGACTTTACATAGTAGGAATATTAAAAACAATGATAGACGGAAAGGCAATCCGGTCAACAGACGCAATAAAAGTATTGAAAAAATGATAGCTATAGTAACTGCGTATACAAATACATCAATATCGCTGGGGCAAGTTACGGTGGATAGTAAAGGCAATGAAATACATGCGGTACGTGAGCTTATAGACATGCTTGATGTTAAAAGAGCTCGTTACTTTAGATGCAATGCACTGCCAGAAGGAAACCGCAGAAAAGATAGTCGACAACGGCGCAGATTACGTTGTTCAGCTTAAAGGCAACCAAGGAAATTTTTATGATGACGTGTATGCAATGTTTGACGTCAAATATATGGACCAAGCCGACAAAGACTGCGAACATGAGACATATCAGACAGTTGAGAAAGGTCATGGCAGAATAGAAAAACACACCTGCTACGTGCTTAATCATATTGAATATTTTACTGACTGCTTCGCAAAATAGCGGAGGCTCAAAAAAATTGCTTTCATATGCACGCAATCACTGTCTAATTAATGGGATGCGCCACATACTTGATGTCGCTTTCAACAAAGACAGATGTAAATTACTTTCTGTAAGAGCGCATGAAAACATTAATATTTTCAGAAAAGCTGCGCCCTGTATTCATAAAACCACTTGGCCGATAAAAAGCAGACCCTTAAATCTTCTATGTTTAACTGTTTAATTAACGAGCAACATTTAATTAATATATTACAGCTTTGTCATATTTGTTTTTGCTATAACACACATACGTTTAATACTTTTGAATAATTTTTCATTTTTTCTGTGTTATAATCATGTCACCACAAATCACAAACCCCAAAGGGTTACTGACAGTAACCCTTTGAAACATTGAAACAACCCCGCCCAAAACAGGCAAAGGAGGAAAACCACCATGAACACCTCACAACGCTTCAAACTATCAAAGGCCTTAGGCTATTTCCAAAACCAAGGCGTAGACATAATGGCCTTTGACGACATTTACCCGGAAGGGCACCAATCCGGCGTAAGCATTATTATGCACGGCAACAGAGTTGCCACAAATGGAGACATCCGCTTCGAACAAACACCCGGCCAATGGCAGCCCGTGCCAAAACAAGGGGAGCGCAAACTAAACGAAATCGAAGGAACCATAACAACAGAACTATCCTTCCCAGACGAATCCCGCCACCTAAAAGGCTTCAACCCCATGATTTACCCGGACTTCAAATTTAATTACACCGTTACCGTAAAAGCGGAAGGCGCAAACGTTCTTGTAAATGTAGACCTAGACACCCCGGTGCCGGAAAAATTCCTAGGCAAGCTATGCTTTAACTTAGAACTATTCCCCGGTGCACTGTTCGGCAAGCCATGGATAATGGACAACAAACAGGGTATTTTTCCAGAGCAGCCAAACGGGCCAACGCTCTCTCTCCCACCGAATTACTTGCACACCGGAGATTTTTCCATGCCGGATGCAAATGCCGATATGAGACTTCTCTCCGGCGATAACACGACCTACAACCCCATCATAGCCGACGATATTATTGCAGAGCCATACGCCGTAGGCAAGCGCTTTACCTCCCGGCCAGACGACCCGTACAACCGTTTTACAATAGAAAGCAAAGGCGCAGACCTAAAACTGTACGACGGCCGTATGAACCATAATAACGGCTGGTTCACCATAAGTAGCGAAGTACCCGCAGGTACTACAAAAAACGCAATTAAGTGGGTCATAAGCCCCAACGTTGTACAGGAATGGCTGTATCCACCGGTAGTGCAAACATCACAAGTAGGGTACCACGTAAGCCAGCCAAAAGTTGCAATAATAGAGCTGGATAAACGGGAAACAAAAAGAGAAAACGCAACCCTTTACAAAATTACAGAAACCGGGCCGCAGCAGGTTGCTTCCACAAAAGGTACAGATTGGGGGCAGTTCCTACGCTACAATTACGTAAAGTTTGACTTCTCGCACATAAAAGAAGAAGGACTATACAAAGTTGCATACGGCAGCTCAGAGTCTTCCGTTTTCCGTATTGCGGCAGACGTTTACGACAGAGGTATTTGGCAGCCTGTGCTGGAGTACTTCCTTCCCGTGCAAATGTGCCATATGCGTGTAAACGAGAAATACAGAGTATGGCACGGCCTTTGCCACAACGACGACGCCCGCATGGCACCAATAAACTACAACCATGTAGACGGATATGTGCAAGGCGAATCTACATTAACAAAATACCAACCCGGAGATGTTGTGCCGGGGTTAAACGTAGGCGGCTGGCACGACGCAGGGGACTTCGACCTTCGTGTAGAATCTCAAGCCGGAGAAGCGTACATTTTGGCCATGGCATACGAAGCTTTTAATATAAATTACGACGCCACAACAATATGCCAAGAAAAAAAACTGGTAGAAATCCACCAGCCGGACGGCAAAAATGATATTTTGCAGCAAATTGAACACGGCGTTTTAACAGTAGTTGCCGCATATCGTGCACTGGGCAGGCTATACCGCGGCATTATTTGCAGCGACTTGCGGCAGTACGTACTGCTTGGCGACAGCTCTACCTTAACAGACAACATAATAGGCAATGATGACGACCGCTGGGTGTTTACAGAAGACAACCCGCAACGAGAATTGTCAACCGCCGCCCATTTGGCAGCCTGCGCACGCACACTAAAAGGCTTTAACAACGAGCTAAGCAGCCACGCACTAGATGCAGCGCAGGAATTATATGAAGTAACAAGAGTAGAAAACGACAGAGTAAAATCTGCAAAGGTACATGCCGCAGTTGAGCTATACCTTGCCACCGGCAACTGTAAATACAAAGACTTTTTGCTTGCAGAAACAGGCTTTATTACTGCAAACATAGGCCAAATAGGCTGGTTTGTTGCCCGTGCAGAAAAAGCAATAGACGACAGCAACTTCACAAAAGCCATTCGCAGCGCCCTACCCGGCCTAAAAGAATCATATGAACAACGAAGTGCAGAAACACCATACGGCATACCTTACCGCCCGCATATTTGGGGCGCAGGCTGGAGCATACAACAGCTTGGCTACGAGTATTACTACCTGCATAAAGCCTACCCGGATATTTTTGGGCCGGAAATGGTTTTCGATTCTCTTAACTTTATTTTAGGCTGCCACCCAGGTTCTAACACCGTTTCGTTTGCATCTGGGGTTGGGGCAAAGTCTGCAACTGTTGGGTATGGCTTAAACCGTGCAGATTGGTCTTATATCCCCGGAGGGGTAGTTTCGGGCACTGCGTTAATCCGTCCAGACTTTCCGGAGTTGTTAACATTCCCATACCTGTGGCAGCAAGTAGAATATGTAATGGGTGGCGGGTCTTCTCATTATATGTTTTTGGTGCTGGCTGCGCAGCAGATTTTGGCTGGCTAATTGCAAGGTTTAGGAAAAAAGCTTCCCTACTCGTCTTATATGTGCTATATTTATTTTGAATAAATTGTGACGTTGTCACAAGCATACTGCCTTCTTATTAAAGAACAAGTTGCATGCAGCTATATGAGCCGCCAGTAGGAGACCAACGTCCATCATGCTCTTGCATTTACTTGCCCTCATTTAACAAGTGCGAAAGAGGTAAGTTGGCAAACTTACTTATTAGGCTTTACAAAGGGTTTGCATAGTCGCAGATGCAACCAATCAAGATTAACACAATAATTAAGGAGAAAATTGAATGAAAAAACTTTCACGTAAAGCACTGGTTGTGCTAGGTCTTGTGTTAGTATTGGCTCTAGCCATTACTGCATGTAACAGAAATGAAGAAGAAACACCAACCCCACCGCCGCAACAAGGTATTAACGGCGAAACTGCACCGCCACCAATATCGGAAGAGCCAACCCTCGAACAGGAAGTGCTTGGTAGAATTCATGCCCCCCAAAACTTTGGCGGCCGCGAAATTCGCATTGCGGGCTGGTGGGCGTATCTTTTACCGGGCACAGTGGACGATGAAGAGCCAGACCCTGCCACTACGTTAGACTATCATGTATCTCGCTTACGTTGGGACAACGCTCGCCGTATCGAACAGGAGTTTAACATTTCATATCACGAAGTTGTAGTACCATGGGATGATTTGCTGCCGCAGCTTACCTCCTCTGTTATGGCCGGCGCCCCTATTGCAGATATGTATTTACTGCCTGGTCAAGGTATACTTTCAGCTTATGTAGGTGAGCTTATCATGCCGTGGACAGCAGTTGATCTGCCCGGCTCCGATCTATTAGGCCCACAAACTTGGATTGCACCAACCGTAATTCATGAGGGCGACATTTGGGCTGCTATCCAAAACTCCGGCGAGTCAAACGCAAACGTACTTGGTGTAAATCTAGACATTATCAATGCTGCCGGTGCACCAAATCCGGTAGATTTGTTTAACCAAGGCAACTGGAACTGGGACACAATGCTAGATGTTATGCGAATAACGACACGTGATACCATTGGCAGCGGCTTACCAGACCAATTTGGAATTTCCGGCGAGTGGAGTACTATTATAACCTCACTAATTGGCGCCAACAGCGGCAACACCGTAACCGAAGACATAGGATACGGCTGGACTCAACCACGTGTATTGGAAGTTTTAGACTTTGTAGAAATTATCGCTCGCGAACGCCTTTGGTATTACGACAGGCATGGCGATACCGAACTTTTTAACTGGAGTCACAACTATAACTCATTTATGAATGGTAACTCTGCGCTATTTATGGTTAGCACTTGGCAACTGCCCGCCACTGCGAATGACATGCCTTTTAATTTTGCGATTGTGCCATATCCCGCAGGCCCATCTAACGACGATGGCTCTACCTATCTGACACCATGGCGCCAAGGTTGGACTCTTCCAATGGGAATAGTAGACCCGCACCAAGTGCTTGTTGTATTTGAAGAATTGTTCACATGGCCTGGTATGGACGACCCAGGATTTTTGCGTGATGAAAATGCTGGCTGGGTACGCGGCAGGTTGATGACTGAAGAAGACGTACAACGCAAAATGACAGCCGGTGACCTTGCACGTACCGACATTGGCCTTACTGTACCAGAGTATAACTGGGTAATTGGCGCATTTATTGATGCGATCTGGAACCAAACCGGCACAGTTGCACAAGTTGCGGAGGAACAACGCCCTGTGAGTGAAGAAAGATTGGAAAGGTTTTTCCCCAGGTAAATTTTTTGCTTGATTGGCGTTTACATTAAAGCTTGTGCGGACTTTCATATAAGTGATAATAGAAAACGGTGCGGGTAAAATGTTCTTGCTGCATTCTTTCATACTTTCGTCTGAAGAATAAGGCTAAGGTGGAAAATCTCACAAAGATTGGAAACATCCTTCGACAGGTAAATTTTCACTGTAGAAAGGAGTGCATGGCTGCACTCCTTTTTTAGAGGGCTCTATGGCTCGCAGGCCATTTGACGTGGGATGGTTGTAAGCATTCAACTTAGCAAGCGTCACATGCATGTTTATTCCTGCGGCGTTTTTTCATTTCTGACTGACCTGTTTTCTTTAACGGCGTGCAGTATCATCCAATGGGCTTTTGTAGCGTTGATATCAAAGTACTACTATAATACCCTGCAATTTTGCAACAAAAATGCAGGATGGCAAATATCAAGAAAATATCCTTGCTTGA
>Ga0131853_10008944_pt1 | contig 18279 bp, 11 predicted proteins | sample TergutLab28metaG_FD_92764 | JGI IMG/M metagenome (GOLD analysis project Ga0131853, IMG submission 92764) | Labiotermes labralis P1 segment gut microbial communities from Petit-Saut dam, French Guiana - Lab288 P1 (version 2) (version 2) | ecosystem: Host-associated > Arthropoda: Insects >... | reverse complement strand
TTCCAGACCCACTACTACTCAGAAAATCTGGTAGCGCCGGGGATCGAACCCGGGACCTCTGTATCTGTAGCCAGAAACTCTGACCACTAGACCACAGAGGCGGTCCAATAATAATAATAATAAACACTCATCACATTTAAAGAATCAGAGCATTTGCTTGTTATGCTACAGCATGTTTCATATACCCCAAATACATCTAGCAATAATGAAAGAATACAAACAAATTAACTGCTGCATTACTGCCATTTAAGGACATTTAACATCAAGATCTAGTTAGATGACAACAAAACCTTCATGAAATCTGTGAAACTGGCAGAATGTAATTCTTGTGGCTGCAATTCTTCTGGGATGTGACACTGCAACACTGGGTATTCGATGTCTGGTGATTCAAAAGAACACGGTGTCTTCACCTTCAAGGGTCTAGGGCCCGAACCTCACTTACCCTTGACAATAAAGAAACAATGTTCCTTCGAAATGTCAGGAACCAATTATCCACTTACATGGCATTATATCTCTAAAGAACGGAGTCCTCAAACAGAACACCATGAAAAAAACTTCACGCTCAATACTGTATATAATTATAACTTAAAACAGTACATGTCACATTCCCATTTACATGGTTACACGGCATGTTCAGTATTTGCTACCAAACGTGAGTAAACATCTCAAACTTAATCCTAAATAAAATTCAAAGCAGCATCAGATCACATCAGTATAAATGGAAATGAATATATCCAAGCAACAGCAGCAGCAGCAACAACAACAGATAACAGCAAAAATAACCCAATGCTATCAAACATTGCAAAACTTCACACAGCAGCATCCCTCAAGAGTAGATAAGCTGAATGTCATTCAGCCACTCAAAAAATTCCCCACTTTGTATGGAAACTTACAGTTTATTACTGCGTTCAAAACAGTCCACCACTGCGCACTATAATGTACAAGGAGAACCTAGTCAAAACCATTACGACTTATTTCTTTTCAGATCCATCTAATATCATCATTCTACTTATGCCTAGGTTTTCCACGTGGTCTCTCCCCTTATGGTCTTCTATGCAAAATTTTTCACACCCATCCAATTCAATGATTGCATTATTTTAATAATGTTTCATAGGGAATATTTTTTTTTCTGTAAAATTAACCCCATTGTGGTACATCACATTAAAAGTGACACATGTGATGCCATTAATCACAACAAATGTTATTGGTAATTTCAATACACACTACATGTTTCATTCATATTGATCATCCTCAAGCATTAAATACATGATTTTAAAACTCAAGGAGCATATATATTTGCGAGATCTCACAAACTGTACAAGTCATAATGATCTTTATGTAGCAATTAAAATATAAACTTTTTTATAATTCTCATGCACAGTTTCTTTATTGCACATCTTTCTGTTTCTCTAACAGTTGTTAAAATCCTTCCTTTAACTTGAGTACTTCATTGCCTGATGTACACACCTAATGATGTAATTTTCTTTAACCTCCTGATACTTCCTTTCTCAATGGTACAAATACTCCCAACATCCTGTTTCCAAACACCCACAGTTAATGTGGTTTATTTTACACCATTAGAAGCTCAGAATATATATAACATAGTCTGGCAGGATTAGTGAATATGCAGCAGTGAATTGTAGGACTGATAAATAATGATGTGGAAAGGACGTCCAAAGAAGAAGTTGTGGCCTAATTTGACATACTGATGAAAATCACATGCAACCAACATCTGAACAAACATTTCAGCCAAAATTTGAACCAAACACTCCAAATGTATTACCACTTGAGCCAACAAGCTCAGTGGTACCCACGGTCATACAGTAACCATTCCCAAAATCTAGAAGATATACCAAAAATAACAGTAGCAACCTCATCTCAACCTACACATTGTAGAGAAAAATTTCATCATGCTTTCAGTGATTATATCTTTATGCCAGTAAAGAGATTTAAAAAATCATAATAACCGTGAATAGCAAAACCTGTATAGTTACTAACACTAATCACCAACCTTTCAACAGACAAAGAAAATAATCTACAGCAGGTTCACTGTTCTAAAGCTTTTCTATAGTGATAAACTTATAACTCCATTCAATCAGTACTACATTACACCTGCAATAACCAGAACTATCTGATAGCTGACAGCTGATGAAATCATATATATAAATGGCCATTGTGCACCAACATTTTTACAGATTTTGTAGAATGTTTAGATGTTACTAAAAACTGAAGTTTGGTATGACAAAATCCTGACTCATACACCAATGTCTGTTCTTAGTGGATTATCACTTTAGTATAATGCAGTGCACTGCATCCAGAAAACCAACGTTAGAAATACTTTACACATGCAAGATTTCTGATGATGGAATGTACATCCACTTTGAAGATCTAGATACATTTTCCAAGGCCACGTGATATCTTGTAGGTGACAGGGTCATGTATGGCAAAAAGGCACTGTTTCAATTTCAGTTTATATTGTGAGCAATTTGATTTGGGTTTTCATGAAGATAATGACTTCAACATCACTCAATTTCATAGAAAATCTGTTGGCAAAACCGGCATGGGCAATGCTTTGAATGTTATGTGAAGAATGCTATGTGAATGAACAGTATTGGAGAGAACAGGGAAGGAGCCAATTTTGCAATTCTACTGATATTCTGAGGAGTTGATCAAAGCATGCAGTATGTTTCATCAATAAAACTTGTTGCTGTTTATCTCTGTAACAGAATCACCAATTTTTTTATTAATACTCCATTATTTATATTAATGTCGTTCTGACTGGTAAAACTGGATGGTTTTACAAGGATTCAAAATTGAAACAGTTCCTACATGTAAGAATTAAAATTTTATATTCCACACATCTTGGTAACACAGATTATTGAAATCATCAGAGCCAGGACATATGCAAGATGCATAACATGTACAAGGAACATAAAATCTTCATGAAATATATGGTACATCATGAATATAATACAACAATGTTAACTTGGAACAGTTCATGTTCAGTTAATAACTGTACAAAAATCAAACTCAAAATCATTTTAAGAGACTGTTAAGTAGTTAAAATAGCTTTCAGCCATGTCTAACAACCACAAATAAAACGCACAATTCACAGTCTGGACTATGTGACCACCAAAATATCTGGCAAACAAGTGTTTGATGTAAACCCTTTTGTTTTTAACTGAACTCTACAAATGCCAGTTTTGAGGCTCTGAACCGCTGAACACATAGTCCTATCACTTATAATCAGCAACATAAGAATCTGCCAATTAGTTTCAAAATCTTGAAAACTCATGACAAACATAAAACTGCTTATGAACACACTGCATCTTCAGTTACTGGACTCTAGGTCGGTCACAGCCTGTGTTTATTACACAAACCTCAAAGTGCCAAACCTCCCGGACGTACTACTTTGTGTTATCGCTTAAATTACATTTCGATGGTCTGGGGACAGTTGTTTACATTGCCACTATTCTTAGTTCATTGCTAACAAGATAAAATCCGGGGCTGAAGAACGTCTGACAAGCAGGGCAAATGCATTAACAAATAAATGCAAAAAACTCACAGTATGAATCACGTTAATATCTACTTACATATTTCAGATGTCTGCAACCACTCCGTTACAAAATATTCACCAAAATTATCTACATGTCAAACATCGCGACGCCTCTCTCGACCTACACACACATCAGTAATCGTACCATTGTAGGCAACTTTAACGCTGCAATGGCGTAACGAGCGACGCATGCGTAACACACATTCGCAGCTTCATTTGACGATGTTCATCTTTCACGGCAAATCGCGGACCACAAAATATTTACGGGATCAGGTGTACCAATGGTCGTGTCATTTATCGATTGGAGAGATTGTTGAGGACTTCGTAGGCCCGTAAACTATACAGAATTCTAGGAACGAACGTGATGGAAACGAAGCTCAAATGCAATATAATGAATATGTTATTAAGAACATCGTATGTAGTATTTGCGACCTCTGAACAGTTTTCGGTTATGTAAAAGTTACAACATGAGACATTAGGTTAGAATGTCATGGCAATCGGGAATTATTATCCCAGATAACAGTATTTTTGTTGGCGTTTTGGTTTAGACTCGCCTGAGGGAGGTTAAATGTCACCTTAAAATGTCTGCAACCGCGATGAAAGGTTCGGATTACTTGCCTCTTCACCACAAGAGTAAGGGTTTTGTACTTAAAGTTCCCTTTGGGAAGTTGGCATGGACAACAGTTTCCCTTCCTTTACTTAGTTTTATCTTCTGTGTTATATGGTCCATTTTGTTTCACTTCGAAAGGGCCACATATACACACTGTGAGGTGAGTATCTTGTGCCTCATTGTTGTTATATTCAGCGTAAGAGGTTAAGAGCTCTGATGTATTGTTCACTGTTATCAGGTTGCAAACTACTTACCATCAATATCTTCAGCAATTGGGGGGTTTTCTCCACAACGGCATGTGTGGAGGATAGCGATAGCAATTCATGCTGGACCAAGGTTGCTTGTTGCCAGAATGTACTACAGGTACTATAAAGAAATATTGTACAAATGGATACTTTTCATGGCAGCAATTGCCTGCTGGCTGAATGTCATAGAAAATGTGGCACTCATTGGTCTGACATTTATTTCATCTGCAGAAAATCATGGTAAGTGTATGAACAAGAATAGCAGCATAACACTGCCTTGGTACTACAGAACTCTTCATAAATGTACATGTAACAACACCTCACAACACCAAAATTTGTGTGACAGAAGTAACGTGTACTACTGGACATGTTAACACAATGGTAATGTGCATGCCATACATTGCGACATGCAGTTGGCATTGCAGGGAAGGCAGCCATTTCCCATCTTCCCATGTCACTATAATTCCACCTATGCCCCATACTGATATTCTTACAGCTAACATCAGTACTGTAGGCCTGTTAGTCTTTAGTAGTTTACATTGTTGCTAAGTAAAGCACTAAAAGTAAAGAAATGCTTTTACATTACAGCCAAGTGTGAGAAAGATTGAAGTGGAAAATTTGACTTTGTAATTGAAGTAAAAGCCTCTAAGACAGTATGTTCTATTCTGATTGCTGAATGTACCATAGATTTGCCAGTTTATATGCCTGAAATACTATCTGTTGTAGCAGCATATGAATGTCAATCTATTGTTTTCTGTTCAGTGTATATAATGCATAATAATCATTTATATTTTACAGTTGTTCATGAAAGATGTTTTGTGACATTCATGGTCACATCAGAACTGTACATGATGTTGACTTGTTACCTGCTTAGATGTATGAGATGTAAACCACCTAACAACATAGAGGCTCGGTCACTTCGAATCAAATACCAACTTCTGGCTGTGAATCTGATGTCATTTGCAATGGCAGTTTATTTCTTCATCAGACATAACTCATACTGTGAACGTGGTGGTAACTATGATTTAATAATATTTAACTCTGAATATAATGTATTTGTGAATGAACAATCCTTGCAAAAGTGTCTTAAAATATTGATTACAGAATCAACAAGAAAGTTGTATTATTGATGTTTCCAGATGCATATGATAAACTTAATTGCGTGCTTAAGGTAAGAATCTGCTATCATGTAAATTTTTCAGCAGTTATAACTGCAGGATGAAGAACTAATTAATATATTTTTTTGTTGGTAAATCCTGTTCAGTTTTGGATTTAATGTGTCTGTAACTCCTTCTAGCCCATTTGCAGAGTTAGTACAGTAATCTGGAATGTTCAGATTATTATTTGAATAATTAAAATTGTAAGATAGGCTGAAACACTCTCCCAAGCTGTCTGCAATCAGTAAAGCAGTTTTTTCTGCATCATAACTATCAGTACAGGGTCTGTAGGTTTATGGGCCTACATAACCCTTTTTTGTGTTCACTGCTAAGTACACATGCCATTTACATGATAAAAAGCAACAACTCGACGAGTTGTAATAGGCTGTGGCTTAGATTATTGTCAGAATTATGAGGTAGTACCTAGAAAGCAGAGTAACCATGAAGGTACATGAACTAGGTGTGTGTACACATACATTCCTCTCTCCCTTAATATGTTTCGGATTAACGGACAGTTATTTTTGAAATCCAATAGACCCATGCTTTTGTATTTCAGCCAATATGTACACTTTTATATCTAGGTTTAGCAATTCGAAGATTGACTTTGAAGTGGAAGGTGTAGGCACACATAGTCTGACAGTTATTATGAGAAGTTGGGACCCACATTTGTAAGTTTTACTGAAATACCCAAGTTGTCATCAACAGTCACTATTTGTTCCAAAAGATCAGGCTGTCCAAACGGTTTTGATGAAAAGCGTGGGCAAACTTCTTGTGCTGTCAAAATGTCATACATACCATGCATCATGTTCTTTATCACCATTTATTAACAAGTTCTTATGCATGCCACTGTATATTCCAAATCACATCCTAGTTTCTGCTGTGATGCGTTTCAGTGTCTACTGGCACCATCTTCAGGGAGCCCAGTCTACCTGTAATTTCTTTGCAACACATCAAATGATAAGCCCCTGTGAACCATCCATTATAAAGTCATTGTTTTTTAATCACAGATGCACAACTTTGAATATCATTACAGTTTCTTCAGTGATGTGTATGTGTAGTGAAACAGTCAAAAGTTAAAACCACAGATGCACAACTTTTTAAACACCGTTGAAGTTCTTCAGTCATATGAATGTGTAGTAATACAGTTACAGGTTAAAACATTTAAAGAACTGATGTTGAACATCAGTCGCATGTGGAAATGTGGGCACAATGGCATCTGTTTTAATAACATCTTTTATATCTTTGTGGAGATCATGTACTATCACACATTGTGTGCAGTCCAGCAATTTTGCATTGTTATATCATGTGTGTGTTGGGTATGCTGGCTCAGGTCCTGAGATAGCATACCCATTGAAATGATGTTGACCCGATTTTATGTTAACAACATTCTGTTTCTAGAAATTGAAATAAACATCAATGCTGTTCAGCTTTTGTTTAAGATTTGTCACCATAAAATAGTCACATGAACACTCCTGAATCTCATGTGAGAGACATCAGGCAATTCACAGACCCTAATGCACTGTAAAAGCTTGCTGTCACACATTGGTAGCTGCAGCCATTGTTTTAGTAGTAAGTTTGCACTGCCTTTTGCTGCTATATATTGTAAGTACATGATGCCATCTATTTATTAAATGAGGTATGAGATTCTGGCAGCGTTGACTATGACACATAGTATCTTTTGTGATTTTTGCACCATGTAGTCTGGTAGAAATTCATAGATATTCTGCAGAAATAACAGTACATTTCTAGAACACTGTACAGTGTCAAGTCAAGAGACAGTACTCATTTTATAATGTCCCTCTTCCCCCCTTCATGTGTTGGTAGTCGAGCAGCACAGAATACATTTACAAGACATGATCAATATAGGGTTATAACACAAGTTCATGTGCATAGTGGAACTTGTGTTGAACTGGTAGTTGGGACTTCCATTGTCCACACTAAACACATCTGTGAAAAACTGCAAGGAAATTGAAAGATGTGTCCATTATGGAAATTCCTCCAAGAGAAGGAATCCTTTGAAATGTTCAGCAAAGGAGGGACTTAGAATTGTCTCTTGCCACTTGGCTCAAACAGGCACCTGCAAATACTGCTTCTGTAGATGGCACACACATGAAAGAGAACATTTTGAACATCTCTGTTCGTCTGGTATTAGATGGCTTTATACCTTTTTATGGATTCAAGTGGCTTGCCAGTGTTAAGTCCACTCACATATATATTTTTTTTTTTTTTACACAAATCCAATTACTCTGATTTTACACATTCTTTCAAAAATGTAAAATCAAGGTTTCATTGTAATGTCCCAATGGATCACTTGCTAACAGACTGAATTTCAGTGATTGACACAATACTACTGAATCCTGTACTTCAGTGATTCATTACATGCTCTTTGGTGATGTTTTCAGATGCTGCACATAAACATGCAGCCCCTTTTCTGAAACCTTGTAACATGAATGTGTATCTATAGAAACTTGTAACTCTCATTAACACCTGGGCTGGAGCTGGTGATATAATAATACACTGTTACTTTCAGAATTAATTATCTTGATTGAAGTGTGATTCATATTTATATAATAACAGCAAAAATCATAGGTCATTAAAATTGGTAGGAACTTTCCATGATACTGTGGAACAAAAATTGGCTGCAGGCTGAAAATACCATTTTCTCAAGTGTTGTTTATATATTGTAAATGTTTAGCTGGAGTGTACATTAGTAATAGAAACAAGATAAGCTGCTTTGAAGTAATATTAATCAAGAGTGCACTTTTCTTACACTTCTTTATTTTTCTCCACAGTGTATTCCATATTTGCGTTATGCGAATATGTTGTTGTATTAACCAACATGGCTTTCCACATGACTGCTTTCTGGGACTTCCATGGATCGGATTTACTGGTCAGTCCAAACGGTATAGATTTCAGCTGACAGACTAAATTGCCAGGCAAAGAAGCCCAATAACAAGAGAGCCAGTCCATCACAGATACCTGTCCACCAACTACGCAGCCTTCCCAGCAGCCTTGCATAGCCACCCCAGATAGTTTCGAGTCTTTGGAGGAAGCTAACATGTGTAACAATATTACATCTCCTGTTGTACCCACTGTCGAACAGTTGTCTCAGCTGCAGCCAGAATTCACACTGAGACATTGCTGTCCTGAGATGGATGCAAGATTTGTTGAAAGTACTCTTCATTCCACTGCGAGGCAAATCCCATGCAGCATTTGTCCTCTGTTTTTCCCAGCATCTCTCAGCCCAGGGCATTCACGACAGTTACAACCACAGATAGATCATGAGGGCCGGCCACAATCGCAAGACTTGTTACCTTCCTACCAACAGTACATATATATGAGAATTGATCACAGAATTATGGGAACACGGGTGTGAACATTGAATTTAATACAAACAGATGCCAATATGAATAGTGTGGAAATCTGTGATGTGACTGGTGACATTCAGATTGGACCATTTATTGTGACGAAACATATGTAAAGAATTAGGATTCAATAGAATGCAACTCTTTGAAGACAAAGGGATCTTGCAAAGCTATTTATTCTAAGGTCAAGTTTCACCATTACTGTTTGTATCATAAATTAAGCCATGAGAGCAAATACAACTGGCTGTTCGCTTCTCCACACATAGCTGTTAAAAATAGCAACTGCACAGATTGACTTGTGTCATTTTCTTGTTCTGGTGCATGTATTGTAAGATTCTATGAAAACATGCTTTTAATTTTTCAGATGTGAGCTTCTCATGGTGGTGATGTCTGGGGTGTGATCCTTTGTAGTCTGGTAGAAATTTCCGGTGTTTTAGATGAACATAACTTGCCTCAGTTTTCTGAAGTCTGAAAAATAGCAGATCGTGCATGGACGCTGCATGTAGGTTGCTTTCCAGTGTAGGTCTACTTACACCACTACCAAAAATAAAATCACTGTTCACAATACTGATAATAGAACAGTGCATTTCAGATCACACAGTTTTTACCAGTTCTTATGTTATTTGTCAGCTTCAAGCCAAAATTACAGTTTATTAAATCAAAGCAGTATGAAAAGCACCATCTCGACACAGGTTTTTCTTGGTTTCCCTGTGTCTATAAGCAAATGCTGAGATGGTTCCCAAGATTTCAAGTTGCCACTACATGCTTCTCATGTAGCCCTCCCGACTTAAATACAGTAGTAACCAATTTCATGTTTTGTTTACATGTAAATTAACCACTGCCACCGGGTAACAACCCAATTGCAGTAAATAAATAAATATATCTTGTGACAAAGATTGCAGATTGTTGCTGTGAGGGGTGTGACATGATAAAATGTTACATGTGCCTCAATTTACATAGTAAGTTTTGTCCTGGAAAATGGTGCATAAATTAAAGCTTGTTTTCCACAGGCTGAATATTGAGTGATCTCTGAACACATGTTCGTCAGTGGTAAAATTGTTGATTGTGATCTGTTTTGGTTATTGGAAAGTGAAGTAAAAGAACAACAGAGAAAAGATATTGCAACATATGAATATGGTATCAATAAACATACTGCATTTCTTATAATAGTTTGTAGCATCTAAATAAGGATACATTGTCACAGCTGTCAGGTGCCTGATAAAGATTCACACAGCCAATTAGAAAATACACGATAATGAAACAAATTATTCAAGCATGAATCTGAAAAAACTGCATAACCTCTAGTGTACAACCATTTAAAAGTCATGTTTCTAGTGCACTGTTCAATTTAAATGCCCACTGTGGGACAGTGTTTTTAAGTTTGTTCACAAAATTTCCAAAAGCGACTATTAGAGTTGTCACGTTTGTTTGTCCACACAGAACAACTTGGCCTCCACTGGGTGGAAATGAAATTCAACATTTCAGTAGTTTTCAAAAATCTGTTGCAAAAACTCAAGTTTCATTGAAGTTGGACAAGAATAACGGGTACTTTACATGAAAACAAATATACATTTTTGATCATATCTCGCTCAGTTCTTCTTAGAATGAGAAACGCTTTTGACAAAAGATGTGAAAAAATCAAACACACATTTTATATTCAATAACTTTCTTTTTTTTAAAGAAAGTGTGCCATTTGTGAGATAATGTGGAAAAATACTGTAGAGCCAGGCAGGCCACAGATAAGGATATGGCACATTTACATTGCATGCTGGATACCTGAGGCTACAAATACACACTCAGTATATGTAAAACTTATTTTCTACTCAAACAATGGTTGCACGAATGTGCCTCAATAATATGTTATATGTACATTGCATGTGTTGTTTGTTTTGGGTGGAAGGGGTGTACATATGATACCAGAAATGCTGAAATGAGTAAATGCCCACATTACCAATGATGGTGGTCATTTTTAACAGTTTCTATAATTACAGTTATAATTTGTTATGCAGATAAAACTGTATCAGCATTAAGTTTTGTGACTTTATGTTCCGTATCCAAGGTGTCAGAAACGCCGATGAGAAAAGAGTTAACATTTCCAAGCACCTGCATGTGATATAACTAGCAAGATGCAGTACCTGTTGGAGAGGTGTGGTGCAGTGAATTGAAATAATGAATCTCATTAACACTGATGTCAAAACAGCAATGGTGAAACGGGACTTAACCTGTCAAGAGAGAAGCAAACTAGTTAAATAACTTGACACACAGAAGCTGTTGTCTTTTGAAATGCCCATATTTTGAGCAATCCATGATATCACCACAGAACAACATTTCTCATATTTCTTTACTCTTTATACTCTGATTTGTTATGCACTCACTTGAAAAGGGTGCCTAATTTGTAGGCACTTTCAAAATGCTCTCTGAGGTGATAGGAAAGACTGCAAAGCGAGTTTAATGTTCTGTTTCATTTGCTTGCTAGCGATACTGCATACTGAACATACTTGGGTAGGTTATGCATAACATTTTATAAGTTTGAAGTCCATTATAGTACAGCTCCAAGACAGGCCAGTCTTGTCATACATGTAAACAACATGGCAGATTATATCACAGAGTTTGAATTCATATGGCTGTATGTAGTACATTACTTTACAGTCCCAAGCAAGTTTCTTAGTTACTATTATATCAGCATACTGAAGAACATTCAGCAGAGTTAAGGAAACTGACACACAGAGTGTAGAAAGTAAATCTTACGAGAAAATGAATGTAGGAATGGCTGAATGTAGTATCAGCGATATATATACAAAATTTGCTGTTCACACTTGAAAAAATATGTGTACATCAAAGAGCTGATACATTCAGTGTCCACAAGATGTGAAACAGTAAGAACTTACTGTTCGGACATGAAGAAAATTTGTTTGTAGAAAATATGTGCACTTCAAATGGCCTGCCAACTAGAATTAAATTAGTTATTGTCCACAAACCTTTAAAATACCATTTGTTTGTCTAATCCTGAAAACAGCCACATGATTCAGACACATCATTAATTCTATACTATGGGCACACAGTCATGACAGTACCTCTGAAGGTATAGCATTATCCTTTTTAAATATTGCTCCATGGTTAAGAAGTTACAAGTATAGGATAAATGATAATGTTTCAAAAGTCCCCATTGAGATATGGGAATAAGATGTTGCTGGTTTCAAAAATGCCCAGAATAGTTTAAGCCTTATGTACATGGTTTATGCTTCTTTTCTTACAGTGTAATTATATACAGTATTTTTCATAAATGTCAAAATGTCCTTACTGCATTCAAATTTGTAAATACTTTTGGATATTAGCTGTATGCCAAGAAGGCAAGTGGACTGTTAAGAATCATATGTATCAGGTACTGCACTATAATATTTTTTCACATTGCTGTACATTTGAAATACGGTATTACAGTAGTCAGTATTTATAAGAAAAGTAACTTGAAAGTTATGAATGGCTGAATGAATGAGTGACAGCAAAAAAATATGGAACATACTGCATCAGTTTGAGATTCTGAAATTCCTCCAACAGACTATTTAAAAGGAAAATGTGTTGGTGTGTATGGGTGTTTCCTCTGCACAAAGTAATACCATAGGACTAGATGGGTATCTGTTGAGTAATGTAACATGTTCAGGCATCTAAAACGAAATGCTTAGTTCAGGTACGTGGTCAGTATACAGAATTTTATTGTTTCACAGCTTTGTCTCCATGGAGGTATGTTTTTAGCAGCAGATAATGATACATGTATCACTTTTTCCAGTGTGTATTTCTTTGACAATGGTTTTGTATTACCTACCATATCTACCTAAATATAATACAGCAATTAATCTGAGATTAATAAGAGTAAATCAGAAGATTGGAGAAAAGAAGAGTAACAAGTATTAGTGTAACAAACATGAGTAATCTTGTACGTTGCCTTCAGTTATAAATTTCACCCCACCCTTGATTCATTCATTGGGTAATACTGTACAGTTTATTATATTCACATAAAATTTGCATAATTTCTACTTACTGTTAATGCAATTAGATTATGTGTGTTTGACATAACTTCATGTTTAAAATCCCAGTGAGCATAATTGTACACTATTCTGATATTTTAATCTTTCCTCTTATGAGACTAGATGTTCTTATGGCAGTAAATATGAAGGTTGTGATCTGTGCTGTGGTGCTACAGTTTGGCCGTGTCTGTGCTAATGTTATGTGTCTGTTTATGCAACCCAAAGATTGTGTGCATCTTATGTACTGTGTTTCCAACTGCACCCAGTTTATAGTGTGCTTGTGGACTGTACATATGAATGTGCATGCATGCACCCATGCACACATACTTGCACACAATGAGCAGAGTCATTAACATTGGGTTTTTGCATTTTGATGACAGTACAATTGCACCATCTGGTCTGAAACTGTAACATCACAGATAATGCAAAGGGAATGGCCCCATCACCATATTTTCTTGTTTTAAGAATTTAAGACAACCCTTGATGTTTTATATGCTAAAATATTTATAAGAACTTACCTTACATTTAGGTAAATATAGTTAAGTACTCCCAAAAGTGATTACAGGCAGGTCTTGTTTCATGCCAAGGTTACATTCCTGGAAAACATTGCACAAATCAAATAAAAAATTCCCATTGAAAACACTGTATTTCCTGGGGGTTTGAGGATTGACAGCCTCATCCTGTATAGTGTATGACTATACCACTAGTAGAAATACATTAACAGTAGAGTATGTATGTACTCCATATACAGCATATGTAAATTTCTATACAGTGTACATACATATCTATACAATAAATACATTTATTTCAAATGCAATAAAAATGTAAGAGACATCAATAGTTTTGGGTATGGTTCATTCCAGTAGGACAATGGTAGTGTTTGTATACAAGCACTTTATTTTCTGATTTAGCACTTTCTGTAATTCTATCAGCATTATCATGCTACACTGCTATGAGCAAACCTGACGTTACAGCATATGTCAACAGCTCATTCACCTTTTTCATGTTGGCTTATTACATCTATTTCTCTTCGATACTAATTGTCTTTCATCAGGTTTCCTCTTGGATTACACTTGATGATGTACATTTATGTTTCTCACTCATTTTGGTAACAAAAGCCAATACTGTTGAAGGGGGCACTACATCAGCCACATGATTATATCACCAGCATAATCAATCCATACGTGTGACTGATGACATGATAGTGTTGTCACTTTCTGCTAGCCTCCAACATGACAAATGCTGCCAGGGATCGTGTATGCCAAATCACAGTAAACCAAAAATTGTCGCGTGAATTCGAAAAGTGGCTTAATTTTCAAGTTGCCTTGAAGCGAAATCACACAGAAAGAAAATGTGTAAAACGAGACTGCCTGTATTAGATGTTGATTTTGATTGAATGGTCAAAGCATTTCAGTTTTTTGTGCCTGGTATTAATTAAAGGACCAAATAGCGTTAGTCATTTAATTTCTCTGTATTTTGTAATTATTTCTGTAATGCATTTTAAGGTGTTCCTTCATGTCTTCCTTTCTGCACTTGTTTGTTTCTGTTCTGCTGTTTTCATTGCCTCCTATTTCCATTTCTCCAATAAAATGTTGGGATTAGTGACAGAAGTGGCAGTGATCCTAATATAGAAAGATGGAGGAAGGTTGTTGTTGTTGTTGTTGTTGTTGTGTGTGTGTGTGTGTGTGTGTGTGTGAGAGAGAGAGAGACATATGTATATAGGTATATTTGTACATAAGTCATAAATATATAAGAAATAATTTAGGTGTATGTGACGAAGGTGCAGTTTCAATATTAACTCTTTTATGATCACTGTGCAGACACCTGTGTTTTTGCATTATATATCATGTTGCAGCGTAGCTGTCAGACTTAACAGCATTTCCTTGCATCTTCTGTGGTAAATAATGAAGAAATAATTACATTAGTTGAGTCTCGCATCTTTTGGGTTCATTTTAAATTACCGATTTGAAGTGATCATCAACAGATTGTGTTAAATCGTGTTTACAATATAAAGCAGATTGCCCAGAGGAGTGTCTGAGTAGACACCACTGGAAGGAGGAAGAGGAGAAAAACAGAGATGAAGGAAATCTGTTGCAATGGCGGAGAAGAGCCTGGAAAAAGATTGGTAGATGATTTCAGAAGAAATGTTTTTGGGAACCAGGAAATGTCAGTGACATGATATATAATGACAAGCAGATGTGTCAGTTCTTCACACAAGATATTAGTAGTTTCCTTGTCATTTTACAAATGTACAGTAGCTAAAACTTCATGTAGAAGTAATAACACTCACACTAATAAATTAGTTTACCCATACAGTTTAAGAGAAAAGGATTGGGTATAAAGATTTGAATTACGTCAAGAAATTTCACCACAGTATGGGATTTGAGTTTCTCACAGCACTATTGTTGAAGATTCATATCTTCTGGGATATGATGCTGTGAAGAATGGGTTATTGCTACCGACATTTTGGAGGAGCTTGGTGCTTCCATCTTCAAGGTCCAGAAAGCTTGTGTTAACAATCCTTGCATGTTCCTTTAACAGTTGTGGCCGTTACACCTCCTGGCAATAGTATGGAGTAAATGTCATACTTTTTGGGTTGTTGTCTGTCATGTTCACAGGAAAAAGAAATGGTACATTTTTGTGTACATTAGATGTGCGAGTGGAGTTGATGTATTTTCTGTGTACTTTGTTGTATTAAATTCGTATGCAGTATATGCATCCTTTTGAGTGTACAGTTCAGTATGTGTGAGACGTATGCAATCATCATATTTAACTTAAAAAATAAAAATAGTGTTTTACTTGTTATGCAGCTACATCATTCTATCCTGTCTTAATTATGTGACTTCAAATTCATTTGCTTACCATGCAGTATGTTCTAATTGTGGTTTGTTTTGAAATCAAAGTATTAAGAATATGTAAATCTAAAATTGCAGTATTAATATGCTTCCGTTGAACACATATATAGCCCCGGCCAGGAATCAAGCCACAATTCCTTAGCTTTCCAGTCCATACCCTGGTCATTCACTATACTAAATATTCTGTCTCAGCTCCATACACTTGCGTACATGCATGCACACAAATGTTACTTTGAATACTTTTAACAATTTTTCAGTAGTGTTGTCTGCATTGTAGTTTATTTTTTCTTACGGATTTTCCACATTCTTATACCTGTGTTTGATGATTTTCTTGTTGGGGAATACTGATTTTGTTTCATGTGCTTGCATTAGTGGTGAACCATTTGAATTCTCAGGGAACAGTATGTACAGTTATGGTAGTCCACAAGTCATTTGTTATTTATTTATTTATTTATGTTTTTATTTGAGGTTTATTTTAGAATTATTATGAGTGGCTGATGCTATGTATCATGGAATGATACAAAAATAGTAAATTTCTGCTTGGAAAGGATGTGGAAGGGAACAGTCATGGGATAATTTAAGGTACTGACCTGGAATTTATGTGGAGAGACTGACAAACACCACAGAAATTCTCAGTCTGGTAGCCACTTGTCAAACTGAGGTATAAATCTGGGACCACCCAGATACAAAAAAATAATACTACCTACTTGACTGTGATGCTGGGTCACGTGACCCTATTCCATTTTACTCTGCAGACATGCTTATAGTTAAGGGGTTGTGTGATAAAATGCAATCATTTATTGTGCAGTTACATTCTCTGTTACATGCACTTCACTTGAAGTATTGTATCTTTATAATTATTTATGTGCTTTGTAATTTACTAAAACATGTTACATGTGCTGGAATATGTACCTACATGCACACAACATACTAGCCAAGAATAAATGATGTTAATAAACAGAAAACCAAACCATCAACATTGAGTATTAACACAAGAAAAGCTGAATTATATCAGGACTGGCTTAAGTACCTTGCATGAAAAAGCAGACCATAAGTAGAGAGTGAAAGTGCAAAATAGTTACTTAAAGTGTGGACATATTTAGACTGCAGTTGTGCACTAGAATCTTCATTCAGTCCATCATGGTAAACATGAGCCCAAGTTGGTATATTCTCTCAGATGCCGCCCATTTTATATGAATAGTCACAGGAACACACAAAAAAAAATCAAGAATTCCAGATCTTATACATAATGTTCCAATCCATGAAGTTAAATTTGATGCCTAGGTTGGGAAATATATGGGTTATATACTTGATATAGGTACAGTTAATTCTGCAAGACTGCAAGTGGGTCAATAACCTTCAGTGTACAAGGATGTACCATGTAATGACCTATGATAACAGATCACAAATTACAGTTGTCTGGGCTCTTGTACTGTGTAGCACATTCTGCATGGTGTAAAAACTGAAAAGACCCATCATTTGAGGAACACCTGCTATGAAAACCTGGAGAACTTACAAAATAAGCACTATTTGAAGGTACAGTTTCTATGCTAAGAGAACTAACCTTCTATGCCCTATTATACAGACTTCCAAACAAAAATACTCTTGCCAAACACTGTGACAAAGTAGTAACTGTAGTATTGATATGAGTGTAAATTAATGTCAATAAATGTCATTTTCATTCAAAAACTCAACTTTTTAGTAAATTGTCTGTGTCTTTGATAGTCTCAGATGTAAAACAAGAACTGCACCTGTACAGTATGCCAGGATAGCTCAGTGGGCATATGACTGGCAGTGGGTTGCAGGACTAAAATACAATACCTGGCAGGGACAGGGACTTTGGTGATGAATTATGGTGACACGGTCTTAGGTCACTTGAGCAGCGTATGTCCTGTTCACATTGTGGCTTATGGTGTACTCAATTTTACAATTAAAACCTGAACAGTTTTCAGTTTCAGACATGTTGCTGTTTAACACAGGTAATTCTAGATAAAAGAATGTTGCATGATACATTCTCCAGATATTTATAGATTCAACCCACAAACCAGAATAAATAATGTAGAATGTGTGTACTCGTCTAACACAACTGCATTTATTGGTAGAATATAAAGTATTTTTCTGCATAATAATCATTTCATGTACAACCTGAAGATGGCCGTTATCAAGCGCCGAAACATGTAGTTGTACCTTATGTAGAAGATACTTTATATTCTACCAATAAATATAGTTGTGTTAGACGAGTACAAACACTCTACATTAGTTATTTCATAGAACACAATGGGGATGACGAACCTCATGATCACAAACCAAAGAAAGTCTACTGCATATGTACGCTACCCTATACTTTCATTCAGCATTTTAACTCTTTATTTTATTTTATCCCCTGCCTCCCCCCCCCCCCCCCCCCCCCCCTTTTTTTTCTTCCCCTTACCCCTTCCCCCTCCCTTTGCATTCCCTTTTTTTCCTTCT
>Ga0131853_10008941_pt1 | contig 18281 bp, 12 predicted proteins | sample TergutLab28metaG_FD_92764 | JGI IMG/M metagenome (GOLD analysis project Ga0131853, IMG submission 92764) | Labiotermes labralis P1 segment gut microbial communities from Petit-Saut dam, French Guiana - Lab288 P1 (version 2) (version 2) | ecosystem: Host-associated > Arthropoda: Insects >... | reverse complement strand
GCTATTATGCCAGACATTTTGCACATCGTCATTGTCTTCCATCATGTCGAGCATTTTTTCCATATTTTTTATATCGTCAGGATCTGTGAGCTTTACATAGTTTTGGGGAACCATTTCTATTTGAGCGGAAAGAAACTTATAGCCCGCAGACTCAAGGGCAGTATTTACATCATTAAAAGCATCAGGTGCGGTATAAATTTCAAAAACAATGCACTAGCACCGACTATTCCCTTATCTTTGGCTGGCGGCGTGCATACTCTCTTGGTGATAGTCCTGTATATTTTTTGAACACTTTGCTGAAATAAAAAGCGCTGTCAAAACCCAACTGTTCTGATATTTCATAGATTTTTAAGTCACTGTCTAAAAGCAGCGTTTTTGCCTGCTTTATTTTTTGGCTATTTAGGTAGTCAATAAAACTGCAACCCACATGCTTTGCAAAGAGCTGACTTAAATAGTTTGGATTAAATCCAAATGTCGAAGCAGTCTGATTTAGAGTAATTCGCTTATCGAGATTTCCGTTTAGATAGGCCTTGATATCTTCAACATTTTTATTTTTTCCCTTATTGCGGGTTTGAAGTTTTTGCACAATGCCGAGCTTAAATGTTTCTATCCAACGAAGTACATCATTTGGTGTTTGCAGAGTGTATAAACTCTTATAACCGTCAGCTTCGTGTGAGAAAATTTGTTCCAGAGCATACTCACCGTCAATCAAATTAGTAGTTACAAGAAAAAGCAGATTACATGCCGTTTCCATAACAAGCCTGTGGTCACCCGGACAGTTTGCAAGTGTAACCAGCATCATGTCCAAGACGGAATCAACCTTTTGATAGTCCTCATGTTCAATAGCCATTAGCAAATCACTCTTGTATTTTGAAAAAGCGGATAGCTCAAAGCTTTCTGAATTGTTGTCATTATAAAAGCTGAGACTTCTATCATCGCAGGCGGAAAGAGCATGTCGAGAAGTGCGGAAAGAATAGCTTATTGCAAGCGGGTCATCTACCATCTTTCCCACGCCGCACATGAGGTTTACGTTGAAATAATTTTTGACGATAAGGATTGTCTGTTGCAGTACACTTTCAATGACGTTTTGATAATCAGCCGCCTCATGTTCGGAAAGACAAAAAGTAATGGCAAAATATCCGGGTTCTAAGCTTGTGACATAGCAAGCCATATATCTGGTAACAGTTTCCCATGCCATTCTGGTTGTTGAGGTGTATAGGCCGATAAGGCGGTCTGCATTTATATCACTTTTCCCCAAACTGCCTATTTCGCAGTAGCATGTTACATAAAAGCCAAATGAAAAATCTATACTTAGCTCTGCTTGCTGTTTTAGAAACTGATCTTTACTTTCAAATAGGTTATTAAAAAGCCGTACAAAAAAACGGTCGTAAAAAGATTGAATACGCAATCTTTCTGATGGAGATGTGCGATTTGCCGGGTCTTCTAAGCCCATGCCGGAGAGAATGTCAACAGCTTTTGCAATAGCCGCTCCAAGAATCTCAGGTGTCAGTTCAAGCTTGACAAGATATTCAACAGCCTGACCTGATAGAGCCTCTCGTGCAAACTGATACTTTTCAACACTGGTAAGTATTATAAAAAGCGGCAAGCGTCCAAATTTTTCACGACATGTTTGCAAAAGCTCCAGTCCGCTCTGTATTGGCATCATTATGTCGGCAATTACAATGTCGGGACGCTTTTGCTCAATTAATTTTAGTGCCTGGGCGCCATTGCGGGCTGTTGCACATATTTCTATGCCATACTGTTCCCACGGCAGCATTCCTTGCAGTCCGACAAGTGCCAAAGGTTCGTCATCAACCAACAACAATTTTCTCATGATTTATAAATCTCCTTTGCGGCTTGCGTATCAGGGTGTTTTTGTCTCTGTTCGCTTAATGGAAAAAGAGCAGTAACACGAGTGTATGTTCCTTTTTGACTCTCCAGAGACAAACCATAGGGCTCTCCGAATTCGTGAACTATGCGAGTGTGTACATTATAAAGTCCGACATGGTGGAAAAGTCCTAAGTTGTCTGTAGGTGATTTTTCTAAAGCATTGCATATGGCGAAATTGTCCATTCCAATGCCATTGTCCTCAACAATTATCTTAAAATTGCCATCTCCTGTTTCTGCGGCGCTGATACAAATGTTTCCAACTCCGTTATTTGGCTCAATACCATGAAAAATTGCGTTTTCCACCAGCGGCTGTAATGTGAAAATAGGCACATTCTCAGAAAGTAAAGAATCAGGCACGGATTGGGTCATTGTAATGGATCCGCCATATCTATAGTGCGCAATAATAAAGTAGTCATCGAGTAGAGCAAGCTCCTGTTTGAGCGGAACAATGGTTTTACTGATTTTGGCCAAACTTTTCAAAAGACGGGATAAAGAGGTGGTCATTTGCGCAATACCATCTGCACATTGAATGGTTGCCATCCACTTTATGGAATTGAGTGCGTTATACAAAAAATGAGGATTTATTTGACTTTGAAGCATTTTGTATTCCAGGTCACGTTTCTTTTTCTCATTTTCAAGCCTAGCTTCCATCAGAGCGTCTAAATCTCTTGCAAGCTGATTTATTTTGCGCCCTATTTCACCAAATTCATTGTCAAATTCAATGCCGGGGTCAGGGGTGAAATTTCCTTCTGCAATGGCTCTCATTTGTTTGTTTATTTGAGTAATAGGGCGGTTTATTATCCGAGATAAATACAGAGCAACAAGGACACCAAGTATCAAAACCCCGACGCATATCTGTAAAAGCAAGCTGAGCATTACAAAGGCCTCTTGATAGAAAAGGCGTGTGGGGAAGGTTTGAACAAGTCTCATGCCGGTGTTTCCAAGGGGGGTGAAAATTGCCAAATAGCGATTGCCGTTTTCACCTCTATATTCGGCTACCTCAGTCATTGCATTTAGTGTTTCAAGCTCTATGGAGCGCAAATTTGCCGGGCGGAAGTCTGAATAAATAAGCCGCCCTCCTTCAAACCGGAAATATTCGCCGCCTGCAAGCAGATAGAGATTTCCCTCTTGCGGGAACTGATATGCAGAAAGAGGCGTTAAAACTATATCTGCGGACAGCGCAAGATAAACATATCCAATCTGTGCGCCTGCACCGGTACGAATATGCCCGATTATTGGTATGATTGGCTCTCGGCCTGATATTGAAAATGGATCTTCACGCAGTCCAAGCCACGTTGCCTCAGGGCAAACTGAAAAATCTCCCAGCATGTTTAGCCTAGAGACAGTCACGGCCATTTTATCCATATGGTTTCCGACTTGAACTCTGCGAGAAAAATCATTGTCCGTCACAATCAAACGTCTTACATATCGAGACTGCTGATTGTGGATAAGGTCACTTGTCAGTCTGGAGTGTAGATTTATAGCGGGGATTGGCATGGGTTCGTCAGCAACCAGAAATTCTATGGTTTCCGGGTGGATGCTCGCCATAAGGCGCAACGTATCCAGCCTCTGAATGTTTACGTTGATTATTTCAGAAACGAGTTGAAGATTAAATTCAATTGATTGAAGCAGGCTTATCCTTGCCATTTTTTGCAACTGAATAAGGCTTACAGAGACTATAATAACTGTCGCAAGGAGAGTGAAGGCTACTGTAACGATAGTAAGCCTCGTTTTGATGTTTATGGGACGATGAAATCTGAACATGTTACCGGTCATTCCTTTAGTACCAGCAGACGGACAGTTACCACTTGTATATAAATGGTAGTACGATAATGTGATTATGTCAATAGAATTTCTCAAAAGAATTAAAAAAATGCAAGAATATAACAAATTTGCATGTTTTAAGCAGAAAAAAAGAGAGAACAAGATAATTGTACAGGTTTTTCAAAAATCAGTGCATTACAATTATGCGCAATTACCATTATGATTGTGTACAACCACATCAGGCTAAACGCCCAAACTATAGGAGGATACAATATGAGAAAGACAATAGCTATTTTATTGGTACTGGTAATGGCAACGGCTATGATAGCTTCTTGTGCAGAACCGGCGGCACTGCCGGAGGCACCTGATGCACAGCAGGGTGAAGCGGAAACAGCTCCGGCGCAAGCCACAGCACCGCCTACGGCACCGCCGCCGCCGCAGGCAGAAGATGAAGAGCCTGAAGAAGTCACACTGACATGGGCAATGTGGGACGAGCACTTAATTCCTTACTATGCGGCACTTGTAGAGGCGTATAGAGAGGTTGCCCCTCATGTAACAATTGACCTGGTTGACTTAGGTACGGCAGAATTTGAAACCATTGTTCAAACACATTTAATCGGCGGAGCGGACTATGACATTGTAAAAGTCCGCAATATGCAGGCTTATGCAAACATGCTGGGCGCAGGGCTTTTGCTGCCGCTGGACGACAAAATTCCAAACACAAACCTTGACATGACGGGATTTGGCGGGTTTACAGATATTCTGCGCCCGGAAGATGGTGGGCTCTACACATTGCCGATAAGAAGAGACCACTGGGTAATATTCTACAATAAAGATATCTTTGATGCGGCAGGCATTGCATACCCGACAAACGAGATGAGAACTTCGGATTTTGATGCACTCGTCCGCAATCTGGGAGAGGCTACTCCGGACGGAGTTTGGGGTAATGTCTACCACTGGTGGCCCTCAATAGTGCATCTGTTTGGAGTTGTGGGCAGAAACGCCTTGACAGACGGTGTTTACGACTGGAAGAGTCCGTTTTATGAGATGGTTAAATCACATCAACAGGAGGGACACGCACCATCACATGTAGACCTGACAGTGGGAAATATCCACTATTCCGTGCCTTGGTATAATGCGGAAACAGCAATGGTAAACATGGGAACATGGTTTATAGCAATGCAAATGAATGCATATGCAGAAGGCACAAGTGAGGTATCAAACTGGGGTATCGCAGCATATCCGGTACCGCGAGGCGTGCCGTTTGGAACCTCACCGGCAGGATTTACCGGAATAGGTATTGGCAGAAATAGTGCAAACGCACAAGAAGCTATGAACTTTATTGCCTTTGCCAGCGGTCCCGCAGGCGCCGGGATTATGGTGGAAGTTGGACAAATGCCGGGCATGATGACTGACGATGTAATAGACAGAATCGTTGCGCTTGATGGATTCCCGCAAGATGAAACAAGCAGAAACGCACTTCGCCCTACAGCTCTTGTGCCTGAAATGCCTATGCACCCGAATGCGGCGCAGGTGAACACTCTTATCGGAACTGCTCATACGGAAATCATGACAGGCAATGCCACCATTGAAGACGGCATTGAAATGATGAATCAGCAAATAGGACGTGACCTTCTTGGAATAGGCTAACCGTATATTTGCTATGCCGATGGGGATGCAAGCAAAATCCCCATCGGCTTTTTAGACAGCGAAAAGACGAAAGTTGTGAAATCCACACCCTTTGTCAACAAGATAAAACCGGAGGAAAAGCCATGACCGCCTCAAATGCTGTAAAGCATAAAAACCGCTTGCCGAATAGAATGTTTTCGGAGCAAGCCCCCGGAAAATCCCTTTTGCGCACCTCTTCAATTTTATACATTGCACTCACTGTTTTCTCTCTTGCGTCTGCTATATCGGTTATGGCAGGAAAGGTTTTTTATGAACTTTCAATTTATCTTGAAACGCTCTGGGGAGGGGAATTTGCCTTACGCAATGTTTCTCATCTAAGACAAACCATTGAATGGATGTATGCAGAACACGCATTTGTAATAGGAACAGGTTTTCAAAGTGCTCTGCTTGGTGCCGGACAATTTATTTCTAACCTTCCGGTTGTTGGTGTATTTATCCCATCAATGAACCTTGCGCTTCCGTCATATTTGATGTTTATTTTCCTCGCTGTAGCTCTACTATGCCTATTAGCGGGAATTTTGGGACTGATATTTCAAAATAAACAAGGAAAAATTGCAAAGGCTTTAACTGTGCTGGCCTTAGTGAGCTTTTTGACCAACCTGTTTATGCTCATAATGCTCTTTGGTGAGGGTGTTCTTGAGTGGCAAATGTTACTTGTGTATATAGTCGTTCCGATTCTATTTTTTGTTGCGGTGGCGCAAAATACAAAGAATCGCAAGCTTGCAAACGGAGCTGTAGCATATAGCTTTATACTGCCGAATCTAACCGGGTTTTCGATTTTTGTTATGCTTCCGATGCTGTTTGCATTTGCGCTTGCCTTTATGAGATGGAATCTTGCGGATAATTCGTTTGATTTTGTGGGGCTTGGGAATTTTCAGAGAATGCAGGCAGACCCTTTGTTTATGCCCAGCGTGCGCAATACGATCTACTTTACTCTGCTCTCAGTGCCGCTGACTATGGTTTGCTCTTTGGCTTTGGCAATACTGTTAAACAACAAAATAAAGGGCAGGGCGATATTTCGCAGTGTTATGTTTTTCCCGCATGTGGCATCTCTTATTGCAATGGCCGCAGTGTGGAATCAAGTGTTTCATCCGAATTTAGGTCCTGTTACACAGTTTTTGCTAAGCCTGGGAATCGAAAATCCACCGGGCTGGGCGGCTGACAATAACTGGGTTATACCTACGATTGCGTTATTTGGTGTTTGGCGAAACATGGGCTATTTCATGGTAATTTATCTTGCGGGGCTTCAAGGAATTCCGACAGAGCTATATGAAGCGGCGGAGATTGATGGGGCATCTAAGAAACAAAAATTTGCATATGTCACCCTGCCGCAGCTCAGGCATGTAACATTTTTTGTTTCCGTAATGCTCACAATAATCAACTTTAGAGTTTTTGATCAAGTGCTTATGATTACTAACTCTACGGATATAAACATGCCGGGAAGTAGTGCGACAATGCTTGTCGTACACATATACAGGCGAGCGTTTATTGATTGGGACTTGGGATATGCCAGTGCTTTGGGGCTTGTGATGTTTGCAATGGTGCTCACAGTCACATTGGTGCAATTTTTATTTCAAAGAAGGCATAAGGACTGATTGTATGAGAATAGACAGGAAGGTATTTGAACATGAAAAATATAGATATACTCGGCAGGCGTAATGTCCGAGATATAGTGAAAAAAGTCATAATCTATGCGACGCTGATGTTCTTTGCAGGACTTTTGCTGGTTCCATTTGTGTGGATGATTTCAGCATCGCTAAGACTTGACAGAGACGTCTTTACTGTGCCGGTGCAATGGATTCCGCGCAATCCAATTTGGACTAACTATGTAAATATCTGGACAAGGATACCTCTGCTTGTATTTATAGGCAATACAATACGTCTTACTGCAATTGTCACATTACTACAACTTCTCACATCCAGCTTTGCGGCATATGCTTTTTCAAAACTTAAATTTCCGGGCAAAAACATACTCTTTTTGGCTTATGTGGGAACGATAGCGGTTCCTTGGCATGTGTTTATGGTTCCGCAGTTTATAATGCTGCGTTCACTGGGCCTGTTTGATACGCATATGGCAATAATAATTCTTCAAGCATTCACAGCATTTGGCGTATTTTTGATGAAGCAGTTTTATGACTCTGTTCCGACTGAACTGATTGAAGCGGCGAGAATAGACGGAATGAGCGAGTATATGATTTGGCGAAAAATAATGCTTCCGCTTTCAAAGCCTGCGCTTGCAACCCTCACTATTTTTACATTTGTATTTGTTTGGAATGACTTTTTGGGGCCGAGGCTTTATCTTGTAAACACACAACTGCACACAGTTCAACTAGGCATAAGAAACTTCATAGGTCAGTTTTCAACGGAATTCGGTCTTGTTATGGCTGTGGCAGTTGTGTCACTGATACCTGTGCTAATCGTGTTTCTGGCACTTCAAAAATTCTTTGTTCAAGGCATAGCAACGAGTGGCATGAAAGGTTAAAAGCCTAATGGGTTCAAAAATTTTCTAATTGAAGGTAGTGAAAGATATGTCTATTGAGCGAAAATTTTTCTTTTGTAATGCTGACGCTGTATCGGCATATGTAAAAGAGCATTGCAATGAAGAAATGGAAAAAATTATAGAGGCGGCAGACTTGATGGCAGAAAATACGTTGCTTTTCAATCTGCGCTGGGACATGGAACAAACCCATGTGCCTATTTGCTTTGAAAATGAAATAGATTGGCTTCACAGACCCGGAGACGACCCGGAATGGACTTATGCGGCAAATCGCATGAGAGCTTGGGTTTGCATGGGACAGGCCTATGCAATTACCGCAGATGAAAAATACCCTTGTGCATTTGTAAGACAGATGCGTCACTGGGTAAACACCGTTAGACAAGACGACCCAAAAGCGGCAAATGCGTGGCGGTCTATTGAGGTGGGAATTCGTCTTGAAACTTGGCTCAAAACTTTTGAATATATGAAAAAAAGCCCTGCGGTTACTGACGAGGCCAAAGCGATTTTTACAAAGTCTATCATAGAACATGCCGAATTTATTATGGAAGTTTGGAATGGGTTTAATCTTTTGAGCAACTGGGGTGTGCTTGCAAATCACGGTCTCTTTCTTGCAGGAGTAATGCTCTCGCAAAATGAGCGCACAGCGGAGTATGTGAGGGTTAGTGTTGAGCGTTTACAAAAATGCTCCAAGATTCAAATATACCCTGATGGTGTGCATTGGGAGCAAAGCCCTATGTATCACAATGAAGTTTTGCGATGCTTCTTAGATGTGCTGATTTTGGCAAGGCGAAATAACATTGACCTGCCACCGGTGATTGCAGCTAATACTCGAAAAATGCTTTACGCATCTTTTTTGTCGGGCAAGCCAAATGGGCATGAAATTATGATGGGCGATAGTGATGATATTGACCAGAGAGACCTTATAACCATAGGTGCGAGTTTGTTCAGTGACGGTATGCTAAAATGGGGCGGTTACCCCCGCTTGGATTTTGACAGCGCATGGACACTTGGGTCTGACGAAATTAAGCGCTATGATGATATTGTGCCGATGATGCCGCAATCGCTTAATCATAGCCTGTCAGACAGCGGAAACTTTTACTTTCGTTCTGACTGGTCGGAAGATGCTATTTTCGTTCATTTTCACTGCGGAACATTGGGTGGTGGACATGGCCATGCGGACAAACTGCATTTTGACTTGTTTGCAAATGGGGAAGATATTTTTATTGACCCGGGGCGCTATACATATGTTCCCAAGGAAGAAAGATATTTTTACAAACGCCCATGCGCACATAACACCATTACTGTAGACGGCATCCGGTTGTATGAGCCGAATGACAGTTGGGCGGTCAAAAATCTCGGACGCTTAGCAGGACGCAAGATGATTGAAAGAGGCGGATATATTTATATTGAAGGGTCGCATCTTGGCTTTATTTCCGATGGAGTTTTTGCAGAGCGAAAAATGATTCAATTAGAACCCGGCTTACTGCTGATTTGTGATGCTTTTCATGGCTCCCATGAAAAAATGCGAACATATCGCCAGCATTTTCAGTGGAATAACTTAGGCGATGTTAGCGGGCAAGAGTGCAGCTATGTGTATAGCAGTCAAAAAAACACCGCAACGATTGAGCTAATCAGCGAAGAAAACATTGAAACAGAGCTTGTCCCGAGCCGAATATCCAGACATTACAACAGGCAAGAGGCATCAATAGCCCTAAAGACAAAAATCAGCGCAGATGGATTTGCCTCTGTCTTTTCAGTTATTTCGATAGACAAAGCGGGCGATGAAATACAGGTGAGTGCAAAAAAAGAGCAGGTTCAGTCGTCATTTTATGACAGTGTATTTTCGCATAAGGATATTGAAGCGCTGACGCTTACCAAGGGAACGAAAAAGTATACAGCAGTAATAGCTCACAGAGAATTTGCAAGTCCGACTGATTTATTTAATGTTGGAGACTGCATAGGTTTTGGACATGTTGTTGTATTTGATAGAAATGAAGTTTCAAGCAGTGGAGAGGTATTGGTTTTATGAATTTATATGAACTGTTTTATCGCAGTAAAGAAGGGGAAGCCTCAGAACCCGAAGGCTTGCCAAAAGCAGAGGGATTTGCGCTTCTTTGGCGTGCAATTTCACAAAACCCCTGGAACATATTAAAGCTCAACCTTGCATTTCTGGTAGGCTCCATTGCTATTGTTACAATTCCAGCGGCATTTACTGCGCTTTTGGGAATGAATTTTCAATTTTTGCTTGGAAAAAATATTGATTTTGTTCCGGAATTTTGGAAACTATTTAAGGATTCTTTTGCAAGAGCAACACCAATAGGGCTGCTTTCAATGATTATGATATTTGCAATCGGATTTGGAATATATTTCTATGCAAGCATTGCTGAGAATGTGGCTTTTTTTGCTGTGATTGCAGTAATTTTTTTGTTGATTTTGCTATGCTTTATTATTATGAGCTTTTATATATATCCAATGCTGGCGTTTACAGATTTGAAAATGATACAAGTTATAAAAAACGCACTTTATCTAACCATTATATGCCTGCCGAGAAATATTTTGACACTCTTGGCAATGGGGGCGTTGCTATTTATCAGCATTTTTTCTTTTCATGTGTCAATGATTATATATGCTGTAGCGGGGTTTTCGCTTTTAGGGCTTATAATCGCCTTTTGCGTACATAAGGGTTTGATGAAGCACGTGTTTAACAATTAACAATGAACAATGAACAGTTGACGGAGACAATAGACGATTGACGGTTAACAATCAGGGGAGAATAGTTTATGAAAAAGCATATTGAAATTACTATGCCGGAGGTTTCCGAAGCTCTGGCTGTAGCTGTGAGCCAAGTCAGGAGAAATCTTGATACTTTTACGCAAAAATGCCAAAATCACACGAGCGTAAATAACTTTTATCCGACATGTGAAAATGACCAGTGGACTTGTGGGTTTTGGCCGGGCAGTGTTTGGCTTGCATATGAATATACAAAAGATGAAAACTTTGCAAACTCAGGCAGAGTTCTTGTAGATAGTTTTCTAAAGAGAATTGAAAACAAGATTGAGGTTGACCACCACGATATGGGATTCTTATATTCACCCTCATGTGTTTCAGCATATAAGCTGATAGGCTCTGAAGATGCAAAAAAAGCCGCAATCATGGCGGCAGATCAGCTCATATCTCGCTTTCACGAAAAAGGTGAGTTTTTGCAGGCGTGGGGCTCTATGGACGAGGCGGAAAACTATAGATTTATCATAGACTGTCTTATGAATCTGTCGCTTCTGTACTGGGCGAGTGAGCAAACAGAGGATTTACGATATAGTGAGATAGCAGACAGACATGCAATAACAAGTCTTATATATTCACTAAGAGAAGATGGAAGCACATATCACACAATCTTTATTGACAGGCAGACAAGTGATATGATTAGGGGAGAAACTTGCCAAGGTTATAGTGATGATTCGTTTTGGGCAAGGGGGCAGGCGTGGGCGGTATATGGCTTTGCGCTGACTTATAGCTATACAAAAAATCCTGCTTTTTTAGAGGCTTTTCGCAAAGCGCTTCTATTTTATATGTCAAAGCTTCCGGAAGATATGATTCCATACTGGGATATGATTTTTACATCGGGGGAAGAAGAGCCGAGGGATTCGTCAAGTGCGGCAATTGTAGCCTGCGGACTGCTCTGCATGGCGGAATTTGTATCTGCTGATGAAGCGGATAGGTATGTCTCAATTGCAAAACAGATGATGAAATCACTTGTAGATAACTACAGCGTAAAAGATCCTGAAATATCAAATGGGCTTGTTCTTCATGCTACATACAGTAAAAAATCCCCATATAACACATGTACGCCTGAGGGTGTTGACGAGTGTGCAACATGGGGAGACTATTTTTACTTAGAAGCTCTGATGCGCCTAAACAGCAAATGGGAAAGCTATTGGTAAAAGGCTGTTTCTTAGTAAACCTGAACTCCCTCAACCGTATAAGCAGAAGCCTGATACTTGCACATTAGTGTATGTTCCAAGCAGACAGATACCTTACTTGCTTCTCGGTGAGCTTGTCGATATCAATGCCGCTTGCGGCAAGCTTTTTCCAAGCTACATTTTTGTCTATTTCTTCCGGAACAGCTATCACACCGGGAGATAGTTTTTCATGGCTTAATGCGAGAAATTCTGCACAGAGTGCCTGAACGGCAAAGCTCATGTCCATAATTTCAACAGGGTGACCGTCACCGGATGCAAGGTTTACGAGCCTGCCTTCGGCAATGACAAATATAGTATTGCCATTAGGCAGCTCATAGCCTGTAATATTTGGCTTATGCTCCCGGCTCTTTGTGCTCTTATTGAGCCAAGCAACATCTACTTCGCAGTTGAAATGACCGGCGTTGCAAAGTATTGCGCCATCCTTTAGATTTTCAAAATGCTGTGAGGTTATGATATCTGCACAGCCTGTCGCCGTTATAAACAAATCTCCGATTTTTGCGGCGTCCTCCATAGGCATTACCTCAAAACCATCCATCATTGCCTCAAGTGCTTTTACAGGGTCAATTTCTGTGATTATTACTTTTGCGCCAAAGCCTTTGGCTCGCATGGCAATGCCTTTGCCGCACCAACCATAGCCTGCAATTACGACACTTTTTCCGGCAACTATGAGATTTGTTGTGCGATTTATACCATCCCAAACAGATTGGCCTGTGCCATATCTGTTATCAAAGAGATATTTGCACTGCGCATCATTAACGGCGACCATAGGAAACATTAGTGAGTTATCAGCCGCCATTGAATGAAGCCGCTTTATGCCTGTTGTTGTCTCTTCACAGCCGCCGATTACGCCGTCAATAAGATGCCTGAGTTTTGTGTGCATTATATTTATAAGGTCGCCGCCGTCATCTATGATGATATTTGGCCCTGACTCTAAAGCCATAGTGAGATGCCGCTCATATTCCTCAGCAGATGCGCCATGTACAGCATAAACGGACATGCCGCCCGCTGCGAGTGCGGCAGCTACATCGTCTTGTGTTGAGAGAGGATTGCAGCCGGTGGCAAACATCTGTGCTCCGCCTGCAGCAAGTGTGCGGCAAAGACAGGCAGTTTTTGCCTCCATATGCACAGAAAGCGTTACTTTAAGACCCTTAAAAGGCTGAGTCTTTTCAAAATCTTCTTTTATTGCACGCAGCAGCGGCATATTGCGCCAAGCCCACGCAATCTTAAGCTCTCCCGAAGGGGCGAGAGAAATGTCTTTTACAACACTTTGATGTATTGTTACTTCAAGGTTTTTGTTATTCATATATTGTTTTACACACCTATCCTTTCACATATTTTTGAGACTTCATGTATGGTTTTTTGCGCATCAATTGTCAAAAATTCTCTGTTTTCCATCAGTATACGCCCGCCAACCATTACAGTTTCAACTTCACTGCCATTAGCGCAATAAGCGAGAGCCGCTAGAGGGTTGCCGGTGGGTTGCATGTTTGGCCTGTCGAGGTCTAAAATTGCCAAATCAGCAATATTTCCGGGAACTATTTCACCAAGGTTTTGATGTCCGATTGCCCTTGCTCCACTTTTTGTAGCGATGGTAATTCCTTCGCTTGCACTCACTGCCTGTGCATCGTGATTTACCCCTTTGTGAATCAGTGTCAGCATGGAAAGCTCACGTAACATGTTAAGGCTGTTGTTGCTGGCGGCGCCATCAGTGCCGAGCGCAACTTTGACCCCGGCTTTGAGAAGCTTTGGAATCGGAGCAACGCCATTTGCAAGTTTGAGATTGCTAACCGGATTTGTTACGACAAAAGTACCGCTGTCGGCAAGGATTTTTATATCGTTATCTGTAAGATGTACACAGTGAGCAGCAATGGTGGTATCAGTCAAAAGTCCTGTTTTTTTGTAAAGCTCAACAGGGGTACAGCCGTATTGCTCTTTTATTGTGTCAATCTCGGCGAGACTTTCGGCAAGGTGAGTGTTAATCACTAAGCCGTGCAATTTTGCTTCGGCGGATAGTTCTCGTTGAAAACCCTCGTCACAGGTATATGGTGCGTGGGGGGCGAGCATGAAACGGAGATTATCATAGCCTTTCCACTTATGGACTGCATCAAGGGCTTCTTTTAGGCGTAGTTCTTTACCGGCGGGGTCTGATGAATTGCCGACAACGCCACGGGATAAGGCCGCTCTGATTCCTGTGTCTAAAACGGCCTGAGCAAGATGGTCCATAAAACTATACATGTCAATGAAAGATGTTGTGCCACAACGTAACATTTCCATAACTGCGAGTGTCATTCCCCAATAGCAATCTTCGCCTGTTAGTTTTTCTTCAAGTGGCAATATTCTGCCGAATAGCCAGTCGCCGAACAAAAGGTCGTCTGCACTGTTGCGCAAGAGCGTCATTGATGCGTGAGTGTGAGCATTTACAAGGCCGGGGATAAGCATTTTACCGCTTCCAAAAATTGTTTTATCAGCCTTAAATCCCTCAGGAGCATCTGTAACAGAGGCAATTATTCCGTCTGTTATATAGACAGAACATGTCTTTGCGCCTTGCGGCAGAAGGGCAAGTATATCTTTTATGAGAATGTTCATAAGGTACCGTCTCTCTTTCGTTTTTTGAGTAATCTTAAAGGAAACTAACCGACTCTGCGAAAGCCACCAACTTTACCAAAGAGGGCAGGGAGAGGGGCAGGGCAGGGGGAATTTACTTCACCAGAGAGGAAATCTCTTTGCGGTTTGGGTGGTCGGCGCTGACCATCATTTCAAATAATGCAGATTCAGCGGTTGTTATGATGGCTCCGGCTTTTTCCATGCGTCTAAGGGCACAATGCTTATCATCTTCAAAGCGTGACCCGACACAATCAGCAAGAACATATACGCAATAGTTGTGCTCAAGCAGATGTAAAACTGTTTGCTGAACACAGATGTGAGACTCAACACCTGTTATAAAAATATTAGTTTTGCGGGCTTTACTGAGCTTTGCTTCAAATTCGTCACAGCCAAAACAGCTAAAAGATAACTTTTCGATAGGCTCAAAATTATGGATTATATTTTTGAACGGAGAAACTGTCTCGCCGAGCCCTTTAGTGTATTGCTGAGTCGTAAGTGTGGGAACCCCCAATATGCGACAGCCCTCAATAAACATAGAGGCTCTTTTAATAAGATTCTCATGTGCAAAAATTGAGGGCATCATTCTCTCTTGAAAGTCGATAACCAAAGCCAAAGTATTTTCAGTTGTAAGCATTTTTTTGCCTCCATAAAAATTAAGTTGGATATATTGTAACATAAATTTTTGTAAAAGCACCATGATTTTTCGATTGACAAGGGAGCAAAGCCGTGATAATATTTCTTCAAATTGAATAATGCGTCTTCGGGGCAGGGTGTAAATCCCTACCGGCGGTCAAAGTCCGCGAGCGAGAAATCGTTGAATTGGTGAAACTCCAATACCGACAGTATAGTCTGGATGAGAGAAGAAAAGATTATGTGTATGCACAATCTACGTATTTTACTTTAACTGAAAGGCGTGTTGCTTTTCAGTTATTTTTATTTGGAGGATTAAAAACATGGACAAAAGAACATTTGACACAAGAAAAATTGCGGTGCTTGCAATGCTCAGTGCGATTGCAAGTGTGCTGATGCTGGTGGTCAGGCTCTCGATTATTCCTGCGGCTCCATTTCTTATTTATGACCCAAAGGATATAATCATTGTCATTGGCGGATTTATCTATGGGCCGCTGGCGGTTATTCCTATGGCGATTATCGTGGCATTTGTTGAAATGGTCACAGTCAGTGCAGATGGCTGGGTGGGTTTTTTGATGAATGTAATTTCAACACTCGCTTTTGCATGTACAGCCGCCCTGATTTACAAAAGGATTCACAGTGTAAAGGGTGCTATTTTGGGTCTTGTTGTAGGCGTAATTTTTACCACGGTAATAATGATCTTGTGGAATTATATAATCACCCCGGGCTATAGAGGCGTTCCCAGAGCAGTCATTGTGGCAATGATTCCTACGGTATTTCTGCCGTTTAACTTGATAAAATATGGACTGAGTGCCGCAACTGCAATGCTTGTCTACAAGCCGCTTTCAATTATTATGAAAAAAACGGGAATACTCAAAGAATCCGAGCAAAAACCAATGACAACAAGAAGCATTGTAGTTGGGGTGATTACTGCAATTTGTCTGGCAGTAGTGCCGGCAGTGCTTTTGATTCTTGTCATTCAAGGGGTGATATGATGCATATTGCAACAGTCACAGTAGCTAAAAATGAAGCATAAAAATCTTGACACTTTGTCTCGATTTACAAGGTTTTATAACTTTGTGAGCAAAAAAAGTTGACATAATGTGAATTTTCTTATAAAATATACAAGTTTACAAGATAAGCTAAAGTTGGTTTTAAGACTAATTTTAGAAAAAAGGAGTACATTTTATGAGAGAAAAAAAGAATTATCACAAGAGGTTTTTATGCCTGTTGTTATCATTTGTCATGCTAATAGGTTTGCTTCCGAGCTTTGCGTTGTCTGCAAGCGCAGGCTCAGTTGTTGCATTTAGCGAGCGTCCGGCATCGACGGCCAATGTAATTGACACAGGAGTTACACCAAATGGTGGACCTCCGTGGCGGCTATATGACGATGGTACATTAGTTATTGAGGGCGGATTTCTTGAACAGCCTCCGCCTGCAGGCTTTGTACTGACCACCAGCCCATGGCTTGGAATAGGCTCCTTTGAGCATATTGTATTTGAAGCGCCAATCGTTGCCGGGACAAGATTAACCGGTTTGTTTAGAAACTTAACTGATGTTGTTGAAATCCACGGATTAGATAATATAGACACCAGTGCCGTGACAAATATGAGTTCCATGTTCGCCGGTGCGAGCAGTTTAGTGACAATTGGCGGTATATCTGACTTGGATACTACTGCCTTGACATCCTGGGGAATGGAACATATGTTTCGTGATGCAAGCAGCTTGGTTAGCTTAGATTTATCAAGTTGGGATGTCAGCACTTTAACTACTTTGTACAGTACATTTAGAGGCACAAGCAGCTTAGTGTATCTGAATGTATCCACTTGGAACACCGGCAATGTGGTTATGATGCGCGCTGTATTTGATAGTGCAATCAGCTTGGTTAATTTAGATTTATCAGGCTGGGACACAAGCAGCGCAAGTGATATGAACTGGATGTTTCGTAATACGCATAGCTTGGAGTGTGTTGGCGATATATCTAACTGGAATGTCGGCAATTTAGTGCAAGCGGGCTCTATGTTTCAAAATGCAAGCAGTTTGACGAGCTTAGATTTATCAGGCTGGCATCCGGCTCCATTTGGTTTTTGGGCAGATTCAATGTTTTCCGGCACATCCGGTTTGACGAGCCTAAATGTGTCTTCATGGGGATTCAATACATCAACGATAAATAGTATATTTCGTAACAGTGGCGTAGTAAGCTTGGATCTATCCACCTGGGACACCAGAAACACATTTACAGGCTGGATGTTTGATGGTACAGGTGATTTGGTCATGAGGGAGCTTACTTTGGGCGAAAATTTTATGTTCCATAATACTCCCGGTGACGGACTCCCCCATCTGCGGACCCCACCGAACAATCGTTACTACACCGGATTTTGGATCAATGTAGGAGCGGGTACAGTAGATACTCCGGAAGGTCCGCATGTATTCACAGGTTCCGGGCTTATGGATTATCATGACAGTTTGCCGCCGGGGGAAAGGCCGGAAACCTGGGTTTGGCAGCGACGTCCGCATCCTTTGCCGCCGCCGATTGATATTGTTAAAACTGCTGAGCCTAACAGTGTAGTTATTGACGATACAATCACTTATACAATCACTGTGACTTATCAAGGTGTCGGTATTGATCCTTGGTATGGTTCTTTCCGTATTTTGGATGTGCTTCCTGAGCATTTGGAGCTTGATGAAGGCAGTGTTACTGTATCTTTTTCACCAGTTTTAGGTGCCGGCGATGGTACGATTTCTTATGTTAATCATACAACCGCCGATGAAATTAATATTGAAATCATTGCCGATTTAGAGCCGGTTGATATCACAATTACAATTACTTTTGATGCGGTTGTTTTAGATTCGGCAGAGGAACTTCGAGACTTGGCAGGTGGCCCGAGGATTAGAAATGACGTTGTAGTATATTGTAGTGACATCGAGACGATACTTGGAGAAGATTATGCTTATGTAGATGTTGAGCTTCCTCCGCCACTTCTGGCACTTCCGTCGTTTGAGGTTATTAAAACAGCAAGTCATAGCACAGGAGTAAGGATTGGCGATACAATCTTTTATGAAATTTTGGTATTTTATCCCGGCGAAACTCCGGAAGAATTTTGGACGGAACCTTTCCGTATTGTAGATGTTATCCCTGCTCATTTAGAGCTGAATGCAGATAGCGTTATTGTAACTATTTTGCCGTTCGAAGTTGTTTATTACGGTGTCGTCGATTATGTGAATCACTC
>Ga0131853_10008939_pt1 | contig 18282 bp, 10 predicted proteins | sample TergutLab28metaG_FD_92764 | JGI IMG/M metagenome (GOLD analysis project Ga0131853, IMG submission 92764) | Labiotermes labralis P1 segment gut microbial communities from Petit-Saut dam, French Guiana - Lab288 P1 (version 2) (version 2) | ecosystem: Host-associated > Arthropoda: Insects >... | reverse complement strand
AGAAATTCCCCGCATTTCACGGAACCCGAAGGTTCATTACCGCACTCACAAGCGTCCGCCACCTGTCTCTATCCTGGGCCAGCCCAATCCAGTCCATATACTCACATCCCACCTCCTGGAGATTTGTCCTAATATTATCCACCCATCTACGCCTAGGTCTCCCCAGTGGTCTCTTTCCCTCCGGTTTCCCCACCAAGACCCTATACAGTATTTTTTGTTATCATCTCATAAATGACATGATTTTCGACAAAAAATTATTGAAAGCAAAATGTGCGTTTTAATTTCCTCTTCAGAGCTGTCTGAGATACTTTTCATTCTATTAAGAAATCAGGGAGATTTTACCTTGCGTTTACGTTGGACAACTTGTGACGTATCCGTTACCGTAGTCAAACTTTAGTGATACTTGAATTTTCTAGACAGATTTTCGAAAAATATCAAATACCAAATTTCATGAAAATCCGTCCAGTGGGAGTTGAGGTGTTCAATATAGGCGTATAGACATACATGAAGGCAGACGGATAGACGGACAGAGAGACAAAAATGACGAAACTAGTAGTTCCTTTTCGCAATTTTTGTAAATGCGCCTAAAACGGCTTAATATAATTCTGTTTACATTCCAAGTAATTTTTATCTATATTTCTGACATTAGTATCCTTTATAAAGGTAGTTGTAACTGTTGACACTTGAAACGACCAAAAATGACGGTACCTTAAATTCAAAATTTAGCAAATCGTTAGAACCAAGTGATCGAAATTCTTCCACTGTCGCCTGAGGCAAATTTCAGACATGATTTACGCACTGTGTTGCTTCAGTTGAATTTGGATCAGATAAAAACACACTAATTGCCTTCCGTGGGAAAATACACCGGTGTGGCTACACTATGCAAGTTCTGCGTCGGATAGACCTATAAAATATGCACGATAAATTGACAGATGTCTTATATATGAATGACTGTATTGAATTGTTTGGACAACAAATAGCTATATGATATTCCTCTGTATGTTTATCAGAAAGCTCTGGAAGGAAATAAGGCAATCTGTCCAATGGAACTGCATAAGATATCTTAGTGAAACACACTTAGCAAGAATTCAAATGGCATTTTTGCAACACAATATTACTTATTCTCTAATAAAGTCCGTGTTTCGATGTCTGGGCGAGGAGCCGGTTTTTATCTTCTTCAGAAATCCCTGACCGTCTATGGCACATATGCAGCATTATTCAATGAGTATCGGCTGCTATTTACTGGGGTGTTGAGCGGCCGCGGTGTGAACGTGACCACTGTGTTCAGTACCCAGCTTAAGAATGATAAATTTACTTTCGTGATACGTACAGGGAAAACTTAATAACCTTATGAATTTAGTAGTACAAGATACAATGGAATTTAATGGATGTCAGTAAGTTATGCAGATCTTTATCTGAGATTCTTTTGTCTGTTGAAACCAACTCCATGGAACAGGGTAACTGAAAAACTCCCATTCTCTATTCTAGTCAATAAATTCCCCGAATTTTACGGAAGCAAAGAATTTACCATCATATTAATAGGAGAGTGACACTGGACATTAATCTAATCCTGCCGGTTGTAGGCAACATTATTACCTCTAGATCTTGAGCGATAATTATAGGCGATTCTGTAAAAGTACAGAAAGCGACTATTACCAGTAGCTTCCATCTTTCTGTTTGTTAGTCCCTCTGACTGCAAGGAACAAATCTGCCCCCTACTGAATGGACTTTGTAAAATTATATATTCATGGCTTAAACTTGAAAATTTTAAGCCAATTCAATTTGGCTAAATTCGGACAAGAATAAAAGGTACTCAACAATTTATAATAACAATAATAATAATATTTCAATTTCACACTTATTAAAACAACACGGGGCCAATTACAGAACTAGCACAAGATATACAAAATGATCAGAACTAATCTACAAAACACACCGGCAGGGGCCAAATTTGGGAGTAGTACAAAATATACGAATTTAACAGAATGCAATATATAAAACACAAAGGTCAGATTTAGAGGACCAGAAGTTAGATAGTTTGTGACTTACGTAGTAAAAGTATCAGATACTGGCCAATCATATTAACCCAGCCCGAAAGTCCATTGAATATGCCAGTATCACTGTCGATGGCATTTGCCGCCGAAGAGCATCGAGCGGAATGGCAGTTTCGACTTTTAAACAACATTAAATAAATTAAAGTCTCTGAATTTTGGATTTGGCACGCCTAGACCAACAGTTTCTGAAAGAATAGGGCAGTATTTTGACCATTGAAGATATTTGTTAAAAAAGCACATCCAGGTAACGCCTCAGGACACTTAAGGTGTGTAATTTGCAGCAATTTAAAACATTACCACAGCTGTAGTCTAGGTGACTGAAAAAACAACGATGACACAGAGACACAAACTGCCGGTGGATGCGTTCCAGCTTACGAGCATCCCAAGAAATGATAGAATTCCACGCAACAGAGGCATATTGCAACTGTGATATGACTAAAGTGCAGTGTAACATCAGTTCGCTGTGCAGTGACGGAACGGAGAAAGTCACAGTCAGAATTGACCCCGAAAGTCTAACAGCCTGAGAGATAATGTTATCTATCTATCGGTGAAAATGAAGCGCTGTGTCTATAAGCAATCACAGATCCCTGATGCAGTCCCTGCGTGTGATAGAAGAGTCACACTGTTTTTAATCACAGTCATGTCAGTTTGCTTTTATACAAAAGGAAATGGCTCTGGGTATGTTGACCTTTAGTTTCATGTAGTTTGAGATAAACCACACTCGAACATTATGTATAACGAATTGGAGGAACAAACTGTAGTAGGGGGAGTTTATTTCTCGTTGTATTTTGAAATCGTCAGCAAAGACAAGGCAATTTGAATACTTGGCAGCACTTCACAAGTCTTTTATGAAAACACTGAGGAGAAGTGCTTCCAGTAGTGGTTCTTTTGGCACAGCGGATAACACTTCATAGGATGTGAATATTCCGCCACGATAGGGAATGGTCAGATAACTATGGAACCAAGTAACGTCAGCAGGAGATAGTCCGAAATCATCAAGTTTTCAAAGAAGCAGTGCATGTGGAAGAAGATCGAAAGAGTTGCTAAAATGAAGTAAATGGCATCATCCTGAGGCTGGGGGTGAACCAGGGGAATAAGGATGTCAAGATAAGCAACAACGTTTGTAGACAAAGATGTACTATTGCTACTACTACTACTACTATTATTACTACTACTATTATTGCTGCTGCTACTACGACTACTACTACTACTACTACTAATAATAATAATAATAATTCATATACCAGCCAACACACAACTTAAAGGCGAAAAAAGTGCCTGAAAATATGTCTATAACTTTTCTTGACATAGGCCCAATTTGGGGTCGAAAGTTGAGCCTCACGACAAGGCCGCTTTATCCCCTGGAATGGAGACCCAAGAACAAATAATAATAATAATAATAATAATAATAGTAATAATAATGTAACTTTTCCGTTATTTTCTTTCTTCAGTAGAACTACATTAAATAAATTTTATTTTTATTATTGACGTTACATTTGATTTCATCTTAGGCCGTACAGACAGCAGCATAACCAACTGAGACACTTTAAAACAACTTAGTCTGTCCACTTAACTGACAGCCGCTAAGCAATGTTTACAGAGTCTATAATTTCCCTATGAGGAATGTTAGTAACTGAGCCACTCAGTCTGGCGTAGTGTACTGCAGGTGTTGATACAACGAGGCTCGCGAGCAGCACGAGGCTGGCTCACCTGTCATTTCCTTCGCAGTTTTTACAGAAAAATAATATTGATGTAATTTTACATGAATACGCAAGGCCATGAAGGTTGTTGTAAAAGATTTTATAATTAAAGGAAAACCTTGTGTAACTGAAAATTACCTGTTTAACTTGGATAAACAGAAAGTAGAAGCAATCCAATAAGAAATAAATATTTCTTTTTAGTAATCACTTACTGCATTTCCAACAAACAGTATTTAATTTCTGTGGCTAACAGAAAGCGCTGGCTGCATTCTCTCAGACATTGAGCAGTGTAGCTGCAATACTTTTGACTTTATAATTAATGTCAAGGTCTTTGTTTGCCATGCCTTCTAAAATTTGGCTCCCGAAGTTCTTTAAATTGGCCATCCCTGGCTTACTGCATTAATCACCAATTTTAGAGACGTCATTTAAGGTAGCCCTTAACACCACAAAGCTTTAACGTTACCAAATATTGTTGTCAGCTTCATAGTATTCTCTGTCACTTTCTCCGCTCAACCTTCTCACTAGCCCAGTAGCAGCGACGCTCTTTAATCCGACCCAGTACTGAAGCCTCATCCTAAATGTAGCAGAATGCATAATACAGATGGTAGAGTGATATATATTCGGTGGTAATCATCACTGTTCAAACGCTTCTGGCAGTATCACTATTATGCTCGTTACGACTGTAGACTGATGACTCGATAGCACAATGTAGAGACATATTCATCCACTTTGGCAGATACCTACACACTTCCTCTGTGTGTATAGTTGTGACAATAATATCCACTACAGACATAATATTTTATTTACTTAACGTGAATACTTATCAACGACAGGACCAATGACAGTAAAAAATTTAAATCTAGATTCTTCTTGGTTACATAATTGTAATGTATGTAACGCAATTGTAAGATTTAATTACAAAAGCAAAACGTGTTTACCTAGCAGTTTCGTCCCGAAGGGGGGGGTTTGGGGGGCGCAACCCCCCCCCCGAAATTCCGAAGGCCATCCAAAATCGTTCCTAATTCAACCCGATTGTGAAAACTGTTAAAAATTGCTGAATTTAGGACACCAACACCCCAAGATGTTCGGAAAAAAGGCAGTAAAATTCTGAAACTATCTAGGTTCGCAATTGTTTTACATTAGCAATGACAAATAAATTGGTTGCCATCATAAATAGTCTTAAAGTACCAAAAATTAAGAAAACATTATTATGTGAAATGAAATTTCTTGTACCAAATTACAGCTGCCTCCAGAACCCCTGACTATGGGGCTACCGCTCTCAGATCCCCGTTCTCTCTGTCCTATGTCCTCAACTGAATTTGTTGAACCCCCCCCCCCGAACAAAATTCATGGGTACGCTACTGTTACCCAGTATAACTACAAAATATTGCCTTCAATAGCGCCATAAAATTTGTAGCTATCTCTCATCATTTAGTGATAAGGTATGAATTATTATCTTCATATTTGTTATATTCCTTATAATAATTTCTGTGATTACAAACATACTGTGTATTATAGGTTATGTCCAATATGATAATCGTCATGGCATACTGTATTGACGGATTATTTTCTTTAGAATCTATAAAAAAGTAATGACAAATTTAAAATATATTCTACCCGAAACTACATGCTATTTGAAGAATAAAAAACGAACTATATGCCACTTGTTATTTTACTGTACTTCTTATAGGCTCAACATATTTCGGGCACTGCTATTCCCATCATCAGGAGCTCGCCACTATGATGTTGGTTACCACACTGGTCTATCATTCTTGGTTTGCTGTATGTTGGAGGTTAGGTGCGGTTAGGCTGGAGTAGTGTCCACGCTGCAGGCTAAAGCACGACTGCAGCCTGCTGCCCTTCACCTGACCGCCGACCACCGGCAACCAAGGCATTACACACCATATGTGGCAGTAACACAAGTATAGTCTCGAGCTGCTGATGATGGGCATATAAGTGCCCGAAACATGTCGAGCAGATTATAAGTGCAATAAATCTTTCAGTAGCATACAGATGGTTTTCTTCTCCACTCATTAAAATTATTATCTGATAACTGAATTACAACAATACATAGAGGAACAATTTTTGTTTTTCCATTGAAATCATGGTTACGCGAACGCGCCAAAATTTTCCTTACACGTAAATTTTTGTCTTGTTAAGAAACGTCTACTCTAAACTTTAGACACTTTGAATTTTTGTTACTTGTCTCTGGTGATCGTCACTCTCATTGCAGACTCTAAAACAGTCATATTCTTCGTACTAAAAAATTAAGAATTTCTTAACGAGATTTCAGTTTCTTGCAGCTGTGTTACGAATATTCAAGTGTTCTGAGAAATTACCCAAGGTCGACCGATAAATATTGCACTTTTTTATAACCTTGTTTAGTGATTTCATGTTCGAAGTCAGTCAGTAAACAGAACTCTCTTGGGACTCCTTGACTCTTCGCTCCTTTCGAGAGACACGAAGTACTTAAACGTCAACAAGAAGTCGGTGTAGCGACTCTGGTACGGGTTGAGAGAAACAGGGTTCAAGTCCGGGTAGGGTCGAAAGATATTTTCTTGTCCAACACGTCCAGACCGACCCTACAGCCGACACAGATTCCTAGCGCAAGAAGAGCGCGATGTCTTTCGCTCGGTATTGAAACGGTCGGAACGTGACTGTGGCTACGCCCTTCTATCAAGTTCCGAGGTTAAAAATGAGTGGAGGTAACCTTTCTAGGCGCTTTCACATAAATGTCGAAATATGACAATTATTTTCGCCATGTACGTCCTTCCGCCTGCACGTATAAGCGCGTCTGCTAAGGAACAGACCTTCGTGAAATTTGACAATGGAGACTTTCAGGAAAACTTCTCCAGAAACTCCATATGTGGTTAAAATTGGGTACAAATATCTGGCAATCTTCATTAAGGCCTGAATGTTTTTCATGCGGATGACAGCGAAATATGAAACGCAGCAATACGTAAATGATGCTGCTCTGATTCCATGACAACGCTTTCAGTATTTATTATATTGTTGAAGTCGACGTATGAAAATTAGCAGAACAAGAAAAAGACAATATTTTTGTTTCCACGACCAAAAATTATTAAATGAACTCGTCACAAAATTGCTTTATATTTACAGTGCTTACGTCGCTTACCTTTTACTTGTATCTGCACGATTTACTTCATTACGACTTTTTCACGGTTTCCTGCTTCAGTCACTTTTCATTAGGTCAGAAAAGCCTACCCGATGGACATTCATTCTATGTTCATTTCTTAGAACAGGAATCTTCAAACGTTTTTGCCAGCGTTTCACTCAATGAAATTGAAAAATTTTATTTCGCCTCAGATTTTTTTCATATTGCAGTACGATAGCTGAAATTGGAAAGACAGTGGTTATGGGATATTATATAATATTGTCAATAGTGTTATGTGGCAGTAAATATGTTGCAATGGCAAAGTTAAAGAGCACCCTTGTACAGGCACTGAGACTCTGTGCAGGTCGTACGGCCCACAAGAGGAGTAGAGGTATAGATCTACTCTTTCTTGACCACGGAGCTAGAAGGGGGTGAGAGGTTAGCGTCACGACCCGGCCGCTCGTTACCCCCAGGAACGAACCGGTACCCATTGTACAGGAGGCTGGGTGGGACCCAGGGCCGGTCTGGACGGGTGTGGAAACTCTCACCCCCTCCCACCGGAATTCGATCCCCGGACAGTCCAGCCCGTAGCCAGTCTCTATACCGATTGAGCTACCCGGCCTGCATAAATATGTTGTGGTTGTGTTTTATTTTGCTAAATTATTATTCTCTTCTTTTTTATATTTGTTAAGATACAATAGCCGTAAACAATGGTTGGCCTACCAGTGGTGGTATTGTACCACAGTTTTAGAATCGTGCTTTATAAGCTTAGAGGCTAGCAATGATCACAAACACCAGTTTGTGTCCTTGGATTGTGACGGGTGTTCTCAGAACTTGCAGATTGATTCTTCGAATAGTGCTTACCATTGGAAAAGACAGATTCTATAAAAATCAAACTGATCTCTAATTTTCATGGATACTTCTAGAAGAAATTAATCAAAATTCGCCTAAGGCTTTTTTTGGGGGTTGAAATATATGGTTGTGTTAACAATAGGGTGTAATATTCCTGTTATAAATTTTATGTACATCTCGCAGAGAAAGCAAAATAACACTTCAAATATTTGCGTACCTGCCTATTAAAATACGTGTAATATACACATCCATAACGCAATATGCACAGAAAATAGTTTTTCGGATTTCAGCTTCTATAAACACCACCTCTTACTGTGAAGAGAGAGAAAACCAACAAGATGCAGCAATCAGATGTTTATTATCAACTTCTGTCTCAACATGTTTCGGGCATCATTATGCCCATCTTCAGGAGAACAAATACCGTGTGTTACTGCATATGGTGTACTGCGCTGGTTCTGTTGGATGTGGTTGGTAGCGGTTGTGGGGCGCTGCATTGTAGGATGCGAGCACTGCTCGCATCCTACAATGTTGAGACAGAAGTTGATAATAAACATCTGATTGTTGCATCTTGTTGGTTTTCTTTCTCTTCACACTTTGCTCACAATGAACGGTCACAGGAACCTAAAACCACCTCTTACCTTACATTTTATGCAGTCTTGTATGGGCCTGTTTCTGACCTCTTGATTTGGAGTGTCGTAGAGGTCATTCTTACACTGTTTTTGTTTCTGTCGAAGAAAGAGAAAATACGAACTAGAACTATATCAAGGTCAAGAATCTTATGGTTTCCTCATCCTCAACCAGACCTGCAAAACAGCCTTTTGAATTCCGAAGAATTTACAGTTAAAAAACCGCGTTTGTATGCAGCATATAAGTACTTAAGTAATTTAAGCTTTGGGACAAAAACACATTGCGGTTACCTACATTCTTTCTGTTTTTCTTCCTTTTTCTTTCTCTCTTTCCTCTTATATTTTAGTATTCCCTCTTTATTTATTTTTGTCTATTAAATTCCTTTTGTTTTTGGCTTTTTATTTTCTTTTGCAAAGGGAGTTACAGTTCCCGAATATAAACAAAACTTTTTTCTACAGGTATGTGTATGGACGGTCGGTTTGGCTTGTGAGGATTTTCTGTTAGGAGTCATATTACATTCCTTACGTGAAGGAGATTCTTCCTACCTTGCCAGAACAAAATTATGGATATCTCTGTGTTTTGAATAATAACACCTAGATGTTAAATGTTGCGTTACACAACTTGCCGTATGCATGATCCCTTGCTTGTAAATTTGTGTTTTGTATAGCTAATAGGTGGGTAATTTGTTTTTGTCGGATTGTTAATAAACTATTCTTGGAAATAATTTCACTCAGTTCATGGTTGTCTGTTTTGTTTTGGTGTCACGACTTACACCACCGTCCTCAGGCGTCTGAATACGGTCAGGCTTCGTGTTCCTTCAGTGCAGCCAAGTGCTGAAAAGGCACTTTTTGTGGCATACTTAGAAGTGATATTTGATTAAGCTAATCGAATTTTTGTTTCCAATATAGTTTCAATTTGGAAACCCATTTTGTAGTCGTTACGACAGGTTTGTACCTCTTGGCTACAGAGAAGAACATTTCTAAAGATAATTATATAAGCTTACCAAGACAGCAGCCAGCAATACCAGTTACATTCATTACTGTGATGATAGAACAATAATAGGCTTGGAATCTTGATTTTCTTAATTGAATCCACATGTATCAATATACGTAATCATAATCTTTGACTTATAAGCTATGCTATAGCTTTCTTTTGTGATGTGTCATAAAACAACAGAATTGAAAGTATCTATCAACGTTAGTATTATCACGCTATCATCGCTATCATCATAATCACCATCACCATCATAATTAACTTTGCGATTATAGACATGAGCTATGACATGTTACACGTAACTTTTATAGGTATATTGTGTTAGACATTAATCATTGTCTGAAGTACCATTGCTAGGGGCCAGCATGTCGTTTCCTGCTTAGACTTTAAGTGATTCTTTGCCACGTTTGTGATATGTTTATTAATTTACTTACTATTACTATTATTATTATTATGTACATATTTTGTTACATATGTATGTGCTGATAAGTCCTTAGCCCGACCAGGAAGGAAACAAGCTCGGTAACATGTCAGGGACGCGCGCTATTTCAACAAAATCGAGACGCTAGCTGTCATCAAATTTCTTTTCATCCAAGACAAAGCGCCGAAGGAAATTCACACCATTCTGACAGAAACATTATCTTGTTTCCTGTAGCAAAGTTAAAATCTTTCAAATTAATGTCAACCTATTGTATTAAAATAAGAATAATCCGACAGACTTAATGCTGTGTGTAGGAAATGTGCCTCAGACAATGACTAGTTTTTAATTTAACAAGCATATAATGTCACAAAAAGTTACGGAACGGTCAGACTTAACATCACGTTTCTAAATCCCCCACGTATGAACTGTGACTTAGCCTGCGTGCGGGTGTCCCAAGTTCCGTACGTAGCAGCGGCTTGCGTCCTACCCTCTGCTTTAATGTTCTCTTTGTCTTCATCTATTAGTTTTACATCAAAACCTCCAGTGTCCCTAGTTTTTTGTTTCAAGTTTTTCGGTCGTTGTTAGGGTAATATTTGAGACTCCTACTATGTACAAAGCTACGCTAGAGATTATTTTTATTATTATTCATAAAGCAATTACCATACAGGGACATGGAAGGAAGCTGATAATACAGATGGTGTGTGATGTCACGATCTCTACTTTCCGTAACATGAATTTAATGGCTCTAAAAAGTATAGTTTTTTCTTGCAGTTCAACAATTTCTATATGAGTGTAAGTAAGGTATCGAAAAAGAAAGAATTTTACGTAGATATTTATTTACAAGAATAGTGTAATGATGTTATGGTTGTATTACTCAATTGTATCTCATTTTATGAAAGGCCATGTTGTTTGTCCGGCACTTCTTGTCCTTTCGTATTATGAAAATCAGTCAGTAATTTACCCTGAAGTATTCCTGAAATTCAAACTTTCAGTCAAGGACCCTCTGCCCTGCAGGGACCTTTCATTCTCCACATGTTGCTGGCCTCGGTTCAACAGTACGAAAGTGAATACTTCTACGGTTGTAATAAATTAAAAACCTTCCCGTCCTGTGCAATGGTTAGAATTCAACTCCCAAAATAATTGAAATGCTTAGCACTTCATTTTTATACACAGAACTTACAAGTACTGTGCTCCAGTCTTCGCTGTTCCTGTGCAGATGAACAGAGCTAGAACACTGAATTCGGGTAGACAACACTCGGTTTCGTAACCGGGCAGGCTCGGGTTCTAACACCTCTCCGAAGCCAGATTACCCTAACCAATGCCACACTTCATCTTTCTTTCTTTGTTTCTGTAGCAAAGTGTCAGGGTTTTAGTACAAACTAGTGTACGGCCACTTTCATTTACATCTTATGCATTTTCCCTGCCTTTGACATACCCAGAACTGGATACTCCTTTGGCCGAACTAAACTATTTGATGTATTAGTAAAATAGCCAATAATAAATGAGTATGTAATATTAGAAAGGACAGTGACACCAAAATTTACGTCGTTTGTTGTTTGTTATTTCGGCCTTTTGGAACAGCAATTGTCAGACAATTTCAACATAAAACAAGGAAGATAATTTAAATAGAGTCCGGTAGAAGAATGATGCTGACAGCTGATATCTCAAATTGAAAATATATGTCGAAACTAGGCGAAAGTGATGATTTTACTTTAAAATATTAAAATATTATTAATGTTTTTTTTTGACGTTTTGCTGACCGTGCATCTCAGTATATTTATCTCAGTAATTAACCAACTTGATGCACAAAATTTTTGTTTTACAATAAGTGTATTTCATGCCTCTACATGTTTCGAGCACGTGTGCTCATCATCAGGAGGTCAAAATTGCATTACACAGCCTCTGGTATCATCACACATATAGGTGTGATGATGTGTGATTTAATTTGGTTAATTACTCACATTATACTGAGATGCACGGTCAGCAAAACATCAGGAAAAAAAAAGAGAATGATATGCTAGCTTCCCTGGAAGGACTCCGCTTCATGGAGTTAGTTAGTTGGTTAGTTGGCAGTCTGAGACAATAAAAGTAATGAATACATTTTTTTGTGTTTTGGTAACAACAGATGCTTACAGAAGAACAGAACTAATGAAATGTTTCTGTAAGCAGTTGTAGAACTTTTATAAAATAACAAAATATGAAAATGGAAACAATAAAGTTGTTCTGTCTGTGTCAAATTAAAATGCTGAAGATGATTACAAGGGGAATGAGCCAGGAGTTGAATCTAGGTTATTGTTGAAAACGATAAGGTTGTTGTTTTTTATGTTGTTTCTGTTATCGTCCTCGTCGTCGAAGAAAATAATGTTTAAGTCAAAAATGAATCGGATCTAGGGAAAGGTCTGGTTCCCAAGGTTCATCTTGTCTTATACCTATTCACCGGTACTAATCACGAACGTATCAAGAAATTGTTGACTTTTGTAAGTTCTAGGGCCGAAATCGTTCCTCCTACAGGAGCGAAACAACGGAAATATTTGAGTAAATTGGATCATATTTCAGCTTAACTGCTGTAATTAATACAGGGTCATTCACAAGTTGTGGGCGTAATTGGAGGCGATTATTTCCTTGTTCTTTGTGATAAAAGGTCCCTTTCAACATGGATCCCGTTATCAATGGTTATGTTGCTATGGGTGTGTTTTATTTCACATAAATACACCCCTGTGACTGGCGCGTACACATTGTGTAAACTGAGAAAAGTTCAATTCTGAGCTCCCCTGATTTATTATGCAGCGTATAGTGGTAATTCCTTACTGACGTTTCGGAAGTAACCATTAGACTCACCTTTAAGTATTTCTTAACCATTAAAGATGCGACCGGTAAGTTGTACCGAAACGTCGGTAAGGAATTATCACTACTCGCTGCGTAATAACACAGAAGGGCGCAGATCTCGTCTACTTTCGCGGCGGATGCCAGAAATCACGCATGGAACATTTTGTTTCTACGACTGAAGAGCGTGCTATGTCAACCTGTTTCATACGTGGACCTTACAGGTGCACGAGCGCTGTTCACAAAAGAGCGACGAGGTGCATTTCGGCTGCGGTTCGAATTTTCAACAAATTTCTTTAAACACAGATTAGTGTAAGTGAAATGTTATGTATTACATGAAGTGATATTTAGACATTTATCAGTAAAATGTTATTTCACTGTCTTGTGCTATGTATTTTCAATACTAATTACTTTAATAGTAATCATCAAGCAGGCATAGCCCCGTGACTGATCAGTTGGATACATGTTTAAATCAACTGTATTGATTACAAAGACCTAGATGATTTCCTGCCGTTAGAACTATAATTCACGGATCACCCTGTATTCAGAAGCTGTTATCGAATGTTCTAAAAATCCTGCTTTATGAAAGATGCATTATCCTTTTTGAAATGATACTTTATGTTTTAAACGATTTCTTAAATTTACTCTAGTCAGCCGTTACTGTAACGTACATATTTTTCCATTTATGACCCGACATATTAAATACTTTCGAGGATTGTCCTTCTTGAGAAGCTGAACCTTACGCAGTTACATTCCTTTATAGAATACACAAATTTGTTATAGTTTTTCATGGACGCTTACCACTGGAATATATTCTGAACCAGGGGTGCACAGTGCCCTGGCGTTAAATCGCCTGGGAAAATTAATTGTTGTTAATTGGTATCTAATATTTGTGGATCCTCGGTGTGCAACTTTCTTTGTGTAACCATTCTGGCACCCATAATATTTAAGCGGTCTTGAAGTTTTGGAAAATTTGTGAACCCCTCCCCCCACACTGAACCACAAAAATCCATTCTGCTTTCAGCATATTTCACAAGTTCAGTGTTATCACGCGCCCTCCACCTAGACACCCCGACTAGGTTTGTTTTATTTGGGTTGTCCAAATACATATTCAGCAATACCTGCTCATATATGATTATGCCACTAACCTGCTACCAAATGAAGGTTCTGTAACGAATTTCTGGACATGTATGGCTCATAAACCGCATATAAACAAATTTCCTTGGCTCATAAATTTTCTACGACCCTGACTGCATAAAGCGCAATGTGCAGTTGGATCTTTATGACACTTCAAATGCAGAAATGCTTTATCACATATGCGCCAGCATACGGCGCAGTCTGCAGTTACGTGGCCTACTGTATACTTCACAAGTTAGTACGGAGAGAGGGAGAGAGAGGCAGATTTAAACTACACAACTTGAGCAAATATATTGCCTTTAAAAGAGAATTGTGTTGCAAGGCGAAAAATATTTCCCGCTAAAAGCTTTAAATGTATTAAATTCTGTGTTGTATACAAAGACAAGTACTGTAGCAACTATAGAAGCATATTTTGTAGTGTATTTTGAAACTTTATGCAAAGTAGAAAGTATGGGCTGTCTTTATACATAGTTTGCAGAAGTTGTTAGCATCTCCAGTGTGTATATATTTAGGTATTCATGAGATTCCGATTCGTTGATTAATAATAGTCAAGATATACTTACTTACTCCATGGTGTAGAGTCCTTCTTGAGAAGCTAACTGGTTTGCAGCTAGTCAAGAAATTCCCCGCATTTCATGGAACCCGAAAGTTCATTACCGCACTCACAAGCGTCCGCCACCTGTCCCTATCCTGGACCAGCCCAATCCAGTCCATATAACCAAATCCCACCTCCTGGAGATCCGTCCTAATATTATCCACCCATCTACGCCTAGGTCTCCCCAGTGGTCTCTTTCCCTCCGGTTTCCACACCAAGACCCTATACACCCCCTCTCCTCACCCATACACGCCACATGCCCAGCCCATCTCATTATCATAGTCAAGATATAGACTTAAAAATGTTTGACCAAAAGCAACGTTAACGCCTCAATGACACTGCGGTTTAAGTTAAGACTACTGGCCAGGATGGAGAGGTTTTAATTTATACAGTTCTTCAATGTATCCACATCCGTATGGCACACAAATACCGGCCACATATGATGATTAAATAACCATGCCCTGTACTGGAAAAGGAATTGAAATGTAAGAAAGTGTCGTTATATTCATAAGGTTCGTCATCCCTGTTGTGTTCAATAAACGGACTAGAGTGGAGCGTATGTACTTGTCTAACACAACTTTATTTGATGGTATAGATATGTATAGAATTTACTGCATAAAGTGCCTTATGTAGTAAATTGTATATATACCTCTGCCATCAAATAAATTTGTGTTAGACAAGTACATTAGTATGGTCATGTCCAAAGAATGGCAGAAGGAAGATTACCCAAAATAGCAGTGAAGTGGATGCCGAAACAAAAGAGAGCACGAGGAAGACCGAAGAAAAACTGGATGGAAGGTACAGGGAAGGCCATGAACGAAAGAAACCTAAATGAAGGCCAGTGGGGAAATTGGAAGCAGTGGCGTCTAGGTGTCGGACAACGTATAACAAAGTTTTGAAGCCAACATACATACATACATACATACATAGACAAGTACATACGCTCCACTGTAGTCTGTATTTGTATTTCTTGTACAACGCTCCTCTGTATTACATAGTGACGCGCCTGTTTTGGAAGGAATATTTATTCTCAAATATTATAACAGAATGTTGCTATCTGTAACCCTACTAACCTTTTAAGGTTACAAAAGTCTGTCCTTTTTTCCCACAGATTTTTATGTACTTTTTACGTCCCTTAGCACAGCGTGACGTAATTACCTTCACATAACATGTTTATTGGTCCTCTTAACTGAGACATAGTACGTTTTCTGTGCGTATAAACTGAATTTTTAAACATTACGTGAAATCTTGTGTGTATTGGACCGTGCATCATTGTGATAGTTGAAGAATAAGAGACCAACTTGATGTCACTAGTTATTAAGTTTTATTTCACTTCTTCTATGCTCAACATGTTTCGGACATTAATACGTCCATCGTCAGGAGCCTGCGACTTTTCTATTGTATCACCACATTGGTCGTGTGTTCTTGTTTCGATACTGAAGCCTGCTACACGGATACCACCCCAAGCCAGCCACACCGAAACTCCAACACACATGGAAACATGAACACACGACCAATGAGGTGATACAATAGAAAAGTCGCAGGCTCCTGATGGTGGATGTATTAATGTCCGAAACATGTTGAGCATAGAGGAAGTGAAATAAAACTTAATAACTAGTGACATCAAGTTGGTCTCTTATTCCTCAACTATTACGTAAAATGTTTTAAACTCCAATGAATATACTCTAAAGAATTCCTTACGAGTAAGACAATAGCCTATATTTATGTTAGATTTTGTGAAATAATGGATTGTATCATATGGATTTTAAAATTATGAATTATAGAAAAAAAATACAACTTAAAGTTTGATATTTATTATACTTGTTTTAACTGTGATCTGTTTTATCACACCGTGTCTTTGAAACTGTGCTGTGATACATACTACAGATGTTAACCAACATGGTACCTCGAAACTTTGCGGAAAAGAAAGAAACTCAGAACATCAAAATGCCGAAATCCTTCTTCTAGTTCACTGGTTCCCATCAGTATTACAGGACCGACAAACGTAAACTCTTACTTAGAGTACGTGTGAAATAGCCTCCGACGGAATGAGAAATATACAGTACCTTCTGTGGGAGAACGTGTTACATGCCAGTAATATGGAATGTTAAGAATGTCGATACAACACTAATACAACAGTTGTTATTATTCTTAATATTTAAAAAAAGTTTCTTCTCCATTGTTAAAATTAAAGTTACTAAAAATGTGCTTGATTTTTGAGACTATTACTTGAACAGTTATTGATCTAAATTTTATAAAGAACATATAAAGGAAGAACTTTAAAACTTCTTCTGAATCTGTAAGGCAATAAATTTTCATAAAATGTTCCATGTAATATTCATATTCCTTGCTAGCGGTCAATGAAAAAGTAACTTTGCTCACAGCATTATCTACAAAATAAGTTCAGCTATTCTGACATTTAACACAAGCAGGGGTGGGTAAGAAATTCTAGAACACATTGGGGGCTCTATTGAGGAAATGTACCGGCAGACGATTTATTTAATGGCTAAGTACAAACTGCACAGTGTAACAAAGACAAGGTTGCAATTCAGGACAAGGAAGACAGTGAAAAACAGCCACTGGGAAGACACAAAACAGAACAAGGTGGATCAGAGCTTGATTCCCTTTCCAGATCAGTACAAGACTCAGAGGTCTATACTGAAGGGGAAATATTTAAAGTGGAGATTTGGCAATTCTTTGGCTCTTTGCAAAGGGGTCAATAGAGTTTGAATTTCACAAAAAGAGAGGAAGGTCTTGATGATCTGAAAGAAGGGAAATTTTTCAATAAAATCTCTGTTCCGTGGATTTATGCGTGGAGCAAATACGCAATTTATTATCGGGGGTTTTCTTTCTTTATAAACGTTACACAGCCAAGAACTGAGTATTGCTTGCTGTAACAGATCAATATGGGTGGAGCGAGTGTTTGGTTTGCGAGGGCCGGTCTGCTAGGTTGAAAAGCCAACACTGCGAAACACAATTAAGTTACAATCTATTGACTTCCATTCGAATAATACACAGAATTGACAAGGGACTCTGCTTCCGGCAGTTACTTTATTTTTTCCGGCCATTTTTTTGTTATGTTTCATAAAATGGAACTCAACTTGAAGTCCGCTGGACAGAATGACCTAGTTAGATTGGTTACTGAGAGATGAGACTGTTTTATGTAAACCGCTGTGTAGCAGACAATGAAGGCCTTTTATATATAATTTTACTAAAATTGTGGACACTTGATTTTAAAGTGGTTTTTAAAATAATTATCTAATTTTTTGTTTCATTGCCAATTAATGATATGAGAACGAATTGTGATTTTTGTTGACACTAAATATAATTGGATTTCTGTTGTAACTTAAATTAGCAACAATTTAAATTCCTTTCGGAATGAAAGATATTTCACGAGTAATATATTTACTGATTATTTCAGATCTCTTACATGTATGCATAAAATTCCTTTCTGATTGCACTATAATTTGTTACGATGTGTTTTGAATAAAGACAAAGTTTTTGTAACAGTAAAGCTTCTTGTAAATAGGAGGCTGTAAAGATTACAACATAATTAACATTATATTTACAAATCCTACAGCAGTGTTGATGAAGATTTACGCGTCCTGAGATCGTATTATATTTATTTCCGGGCTAAGCGGTCAAACTAAGGTAAAGGTACTTCTTCGACTGCTTGGCTCTAATTTTGAAACATCCCTTCGAAACGTCGGTAGCTATTTAGCAGCCGGTACTGCGTAACATTCTGGAACATTCTAACAACTTTATACGGCACAACAATTCTGCGTGCCCCTGAATCCCGTTGCTCATCATGCCGGACGCCGAAATTTAGTTCGGATCTGTCAGCTCAGCTGTGTAAAACACCAATAATTTGTTTCGTAGATACATCATCGACTAGCTTTCCCCCCCCCCCCCCATTGCCCTGCCAATTTATATTGTTCCAATTTTAAACTGCAAATTTTTTTTTT
>Ga0131853_10008938_pt1 | contig 18283 bp, 13 predicted proteins | sample TergutLab28metaG_FD_92764 | JGI IMG/M metagenome (GOLD analysis project Ga0131853, IMG submission 92764) | Labiotermes labralis P1 segment gut microbial communities from Petit-Saut dam, French Guiana - Lab288 P1 (version 2) (version 2) | ecosystem: Host-associated > Arthropoda: Insects >... | reverse complement strand
TGTGTGTGTGTGTGTGTGTGTGTGTACATGCATGTGCATGCGCGCACACACACACACACACACACACAGAGCAACTAAGCATCAAAAAAGCTGAGTGCGTATTCACAAACTAAGTGAAATTTGACAACCATAGCATGCCTCAGCGCTGCAGAATACGGGACTGTATAAACTATGTGAGTATGGCCATAACAGCCATCAAAATGAAAGTGATTGTTTTTTTATTGTTACAGTGTATCTGCTGTTTAAAGAGTTATCACAAATATATCATGTGATACAGGAAGTTGTGGATTGTGGCAGAGAATACTGCAGTTATCTGTCTGTGTTTGGTTCAGTCAAGATTTTAAAATGAATTGCAGCTGAATGCTTATTTCATGATAGTCAGCACTTTAAAACAGCTTTATAGATGTCATAACTTTGGATACTAATGTAAATAATAACCTGTTGGGTAGTTGCACACCCCTGTTGACATATCAGAACCCTCACATCCTATTTCTGTGTATATTATTTGCCGCTTAGTTAAGTTGCCGACACGGTGGGTCATGCGTGTTTCTAAGAGCAGCAGAGTTTTATATGTGGGGCTGGGGATATGCAGGACCAGAATTGGCATGTTCCTCGCAAGGAGACCAAATGTGAGGGCATCACAGGAGACAGAGGGGGAAGGTGCCTTCTGGTTCCTTCAGCTTATGTTAATAGTGCTACTGGTGATAGGAGGGGTGGAGCTGAATGTAGGCTGTCCTGTACACGTGAGACATCAGGAATGCTAAAGCAAGGCCATGGAGAAACTTCTGAAGAGACCCACACCCAGGAAGTAACCAACATATGGAAAGAACCAATGACATGATAAGTAACTGGAGGAGATCAACAAAACTGTATGAGGCATGATAATAGGAGCTCAGACAAATGGAGCAAATTCTGGAAAAGTGGTAATCATGGCAGTGAGAGATAGATAGCAAAATGGACTGGCTTGAGCAAGATAAAAGGAACAACAGCATTGTTATATCCAGGATTGCAGGTGATAATGAGAGCTACACTGACTTACCAGATGAAGTGGTAAATCTGCTGAATAACATGACGAGACTAAAGGCATTGTGGAAAAGCATAGACTGTGTTACACATCTAAGGAGAGGGTGATGTATGAGAACCCTTTTAGTGAAATACACAACCTTTGGGATGAAGTTGCCATTCCTACAAACTACAAAGAAATTATTTGGCTTTGGAGTGCATGTGGACAAAACTTCACACCAGAAATCAGAAACATTTGGAAAGGGCTAATACCATACCTGAAAAACATGAAGAGGACACAAAGCCTTTCTGAGGAAAGACAAGTTACTTGTAAATGGATGCCACAATGACCTGGTCTGTCTCTTGAATGAAGTATAGCTGAGCAATGGCAACAGAGAAATAGACTTCCCAGGGATGGAACTGGAGATTACATCACAGCATCCCTTGGAATCCACTAACAGATGCACAGTCAAGGAGTGGGGGAGAGAGATGCAGAGAAATGGGCTAATGATGACATTAGAGAGTCGATGCTGCCAACCCTGACAGAATGGCAGACAACCACTACAGCAGAGTGACCAGGGCCAAGGGCCACTACTGACCAGTACTGCTTGTGAAATGGGGGGGGAAGAATGAGCCAGAAGTAGGGGTAAGGTAGAATGAGGGGGGAAGGGAGTCAACCTCGGAAGAGAGGGGTATAGCAGGATCATTAAAGATTGGATTCTGGAACATAGAATGACTCAAGAACAAATTAGGGAAGATGGATTTTATTCACTGGGTACAAGATTGATAAAATAGCAGAAAGTTGGGCAGGAGGGGTGGCGCTTGGAATTAAGAGGTACAAGGTCACTCAGAGAAGAGGACCAGAATTTTAATACAAGGTAGAAATCCTGGAAGATAAGTGGCATTAGTGAAAGAGGAACAGGAACAGTACAAACAAACCTGCTATGCGCATGGGACACATGAAGCTTGATGAATGGGGCAGACAGAATGGTGACAGATCAAGTAAAGATGCAGTGGGGAATGAGGAAGGGAGAAAATAAATAGAATTCTGTGAGAGGAACTCTCTAGAAATGCAGAATGGAAAGTGTGGCAAGGAGGGAAGAGAACTGACAATTTTTAGCCTCTGGGGAGGAGTGTCATAGATTGTGCATTGGTGCCAGAAGTAATACTGGAAAAATTGGTAATTTCAGGGTAGATGTTTAAATTATAAGTAGCCACTTGCCAATTACAGTAGAAATGGCAAGTGGAATAGAGGTAATCAGGAGCAACACAATGGTGTATATAGGGGCAAACCAAGAAAATTGTCAAATTCAATAGAAGGATGATAAGAAAGCACCCTTTCCAACTAAACTGAACAATCAGTGTAGTGAACTACACATCCATGGAGTCTTTGAAGTTGATACAAGATGCTGACAGTGACAAAGCTGTTAAAATATTGGATCTGCCACGGAAATGGAAATGGCACTGTTTGGAGGGGAAACAGGTTTGGCACACTTGTGGTTTGACGCGGAATGCTGGTAGGCCAGGAGATTAGTGAGAGAAGCACTTAGGTGTTTTGTACACAAAAGTGATGACAGCAGAAGGGCTAGATAGTGAGGAGAAGGAAGAGATAACTAAGAATTAACCATATAGCAAAAAAGGCAGGAGGAGAGAGACTGAACAGCTTATTGAAATGCAGGGAAGTGAACAGGTTGTGGGCAGCCATCAGAAACATAATCAAAAGACGATCCTCAGAGAGCAAGATGGAACTGGTACAAGTTGGTGGGTTAGTTCAGCAACCTGTTCCACAAAAACAAGGTGATTGTACCATTAAGAGAGACTCGGCCCAGTGTACGTGGAAGAACTAGGGTGGTTTAATGATGAAGGAAATCAGGGAATCAAGAGAATGCAGAATAACAAAGTGTCAACAGAATAGCAGCAGAAATGTAGAGAGAATTCAGCACCATAAACAGTGGGCTTGAAATTACAAGGAATGTAATTGGTAGAATAAAGAATGGGAAGGCAGTCCCAAAGCTATGGACAACAGCTTTACAAAGACAAGTGGAGGTGAAACAATATGGGCAATTACAGAGGAATTGTCTTACAGCCATTACTGAGTAGATTGTTTTCTAGTATTGTGGCTGGTAGGCTGGGGGAGTGGTTGTTTCACAACAGTGTTAAGCAGATTCAGGCAGGGTTTGTAAGGAATATGAGGGCAACTGACAACAATGTCATAATCAAAACAACAGTAGGTAAGTACCTAAGGTCTAAGCAGGGATACTGACTTGAAAAAGGCTTTAGACCCAGTTAGGCATTGTGGATCAAAATATACTATAAAGGCCTAAGCCAAAGCATAGTTGGTGTTATAAAAAATGTGTATGAGGCCACTGAATTTTGCATAAAATGGAAAAGAGATGAAGTGATGGAGCTGATACCTCAAGAAAATGGAGTCCACAAATGCTGGAAGAAAACACAAACTCAGTTTTTGGAATTTTTAGCAGCCCAGCTATTTATTCATCACACAATATTTGACCCTGTAGTTTTTTTTAAAAGTTTATGGAATGGAAAACAGGCACTCATTACTGTATTCAGTGATTATAGAAGTCATCTTGATGGTAGACAAGGAAAAGAAAGGGAAAGGGTTCTTCAGACTAGGCTGAGTGGTCATGTGCATTGCTATTGCAGATTTGCTGGTGACTGAATTTCCACCTTTTGGACCATTTAGAAGTGCTGCAATGCAGATATTGCATCATCTATAGATAAATACTAATTCATCTCTAGTAATTGAATGATGCATTTGGTATTGGTTTCCTTCTCCAGCACAGTTAGCATTCTTTTCATAATGGGTGCAAGGAGGGTATTTCCATTGTGATGATTGCTTCTTTGGAGTTACACCTGCAGACCCATCTTTCATCACCTGTTTATGATGCTTTTCAAGAAGTTCTGATCAGTTGCTGCACATTCGTATTTGGCTGAGACAGGTGGCCTGACATGTTGAAATTTACATATTCATCGATGTAATGATAGTCCTCCGTCATTTCACATTAGATTGGAACTTAAGCAGTCAGTTCCTCATTTTTACCACTTGCAGGGTATCCAAGATACTTGTCACTTTCTTCTTATATTTGTCCCATTTTAAAGCACCAGAACTACTCCAGACCTCATGCTGACCTCACTGTTGCTTCTCCAAATGTGGTTTGGATCAGTTGATATTTTGTTTGTCATGGTTATCGTCTTTCCCATTCATTATGTTCTCTTTGACACCATTAAACCAGCATATATACAAAACATATACATGGCTAACATGCTTAGGTTACATCTGGCATTGCCATGTCCCTGTGCAGTGTGATGTGTCATGAGATGTTGATTCAGTCTCACAAATCTTTTTCAGACCTCAGACATCGTAAATGTTACAATTCACCAGTCATAATCCGAGCAAGTATTGTTTGTGTTTTTATTTCATTCACAATTTAAAAAAACCTAATCTCAGGACATGGTATTGTTAATGATATATTGTTAATGCATATAGTTTGTATCTTACTTTAAAAAATATTATTGCACTCTCAGAACGCAAAGTCCAAGCATATGTCAGTAACCTGATAGATTTTAAACTGGCTAGAATGAGATTTGATTAACTGTAATGATTTTATGTATTATTCATATTTGGCTTTTTAACTCCCTCATAAAATATGGCACATCATCTTCTGTAAGGTCTGTAGTTGTGTATTAAGGCAATCATGCATCACTCACTGTGATTTTATGTATAATTGGTGTCGGTATGATATAAAATATTAGGTATGTACTAATGTTTCGTAAGAATGAAGCTGTGGACAGGATAGATACATTACACAGCTGACTGTGGGGCTGCAGATTGCTGAAAATGGTCTGTTTAGAAGCAGTGTTTTGTATCATTTTAAAGAATTTCCTTAGAAGACTCAAACCTTCCGGAATATTATGCTGTGTTGACTGGCAAATAATTACCATTGGTTTAGAGGAGCATAATATCTCCTTCTTCAGGATCCAGCAGTCTAGCAGACTGCTTGACCCTGATCATGACCGTGAGAGCTTGAAGTCTTTCAACCTTTGATTTCCTTAGCTTATTTAGTTCGTACCACGTAAACTTGACCGTACATGTAAAAAACCAGTTTCTTCGTGTGAATAATGAGGAATTATAACCTGAAATTATGGCATGGCATATGCAGCAAAGTGACATATATTCTGTGTAATATCTTCAGAGAGCAACATGCATCCTATACAGTTGGCACTTAACAGAAATATGTTTCATGTGAAACACACACACACACACGCACCCACACAAAACATGCTTACTCCAGCATTAGGAGTTAGCAGGTTTATTGGTCTTTTTGAAACTAAGTTAGTTAATAAAACCTTTGTAGGAAGGATTCAAACATTGTGTACAGAGTAGAAAGTTGGGGAAATTTCTGTTTAGTAAAATGTGTGGTTAGAGTTACTTGTGATGAAGATAGTGAAATGTGGGAATAAAATTGTACATAAAATATTTTATGCTGTATATCACAAGTTCTTCTTTAGTTTTTCTTAACACAAATGCGTATCCAGTTTTTAACTTTATTTTATAGAAAATATTATTGCACTGATACGTTACATGTATGACTATATTCTGAACCTTTTCTTTAACTGTACTCTGTACACCATCATTTTTAGTTATCGTAAGTCTGTATTTTATCCTAAGTCTGTATTTTAATTTGGCATGGACTTTAAAAGAGTGTATTTTTTTCCCCAACACTTCATGTTTTATTGAAATACGTTTACTCGGTTACCTTCAGGTTCAAAATAAAGTACCATCCAGAAGACTCTGTGAAGAGGAAAGAGGAGCAGATGACAGCTCTTAAGGTACAGTGCACACCATGGAATCTTTACTTAATATTTTGCGGTTTAATCTTGTGCCTCTTTTATGTGTAGTTGCTGTAGTTACTGTCCCATGCTTGGTGTCATGTGTAAGACTAATAGCCCTGTACATGGAACCCGTATGTTTTATTTTTACATTCTGTCACAAGTCTCCATCCTAAACCAAATTCATTGAGTCCACACCATACATCTGAAGACTCCTGAAACCAGTCAATTTATTAAACCAAATGAGCAAAGACTACAACCTCAAAATATCTATGGACAAAACAAAAATTATGGCTTTTAAAGGAAAACACCAAGTGCGCTCTAAAATAGAAATAGACGGATCAATATTAGAACAAGTGAAATAATTTAATTATTTGGGATGCGAACCGAGTTTAGACGGTGGGCCAGATTTTGACAAAAAAAATAAACAGATTCCAAGGAATATGTGGCACTATTAGGAAACACTTAAAGAAAACATGTACAGAAACACAATTGAAATTTTATGAAGTTGTCACTAGACCATCACTACTGTATGGCAGTGAAACGTGGGTAACCACGAAGAGAGACATGACTCGCCTAGAAGCTGCAGAGGTGCGCTTTCTAAGAAGTGTTACAGGATACACAAGGCTGGATAAAATAAGAAGCGAAGACTTAAGACAAGAACTAGAGATCTCTGGAATACAAAAGTGAGACTCAAATACAAACAAAACTGGATCAACCACCTTGAAAGAATGGACAACACCAGACTCCCAAAACATGCCCTCACCTACAAAGCCCAAGGAAGAAGGGATCGCGGACGTCCCAAGAAACAACGGCAACTCATCGATGCCGGAACAGGTCAAATGACCTAATCCATGGGGGAAGATGATGATGATGATATAATGACAGCATGCTTCAAACATGGAAAACTGTGACAAATCCCGGATACCAGTGATTAGTACTTTTATCAGCACACACCATTTTGTTCGTAACCAAACAGTTCTTCAGAAATCTGGATATGATCTCCAAACAGCATTATATAATCTTGCACAAATTCCCCAAAATTACAATTTTAAAATTTTCTGCTAACAAGAAGTCTTTGGCATTAATAGGAAGGTTCCCTGTCTGAACAAAAATTGTAATATACAATGAACCGATTGGACGGGTATCACATTTCACTTACGTAGGTTGTGATGTCATACGACACTAATAATGTTATTGCAGTGAAAATTAGTAAGCTTAGACACACAGTGGCACATTAAAACCCTTGAAAAACAAAACCAAAAAAGAAACACAAATCTTGTATGGTGACTGCTGTGCCTACCATGTTATACGGTTGTGAAATATGGTTACTGAACCAAAAGGATTATAGTTTAATAATTGCCACAGAAATATTTTATTAAAAATTGGCTAAAGGCTGTAGATACTTGGATTGGTGTCACAGCGAAGATTTTAGACTAGAACTAAACATCACTCCTATAATAGCAAATATTGGTAGCTACAGAAAATGTTGGGGATGACATTTACTAAGAATGGATGGATCACAAATCCCGAAGATCACCCTCAAATATAATCTCAAGTTAGAAGAGATGTGGGACATCCAAGAAAGAGGTGGGGATTGTGAAGACAGAACAGGCCAAAGACCTTACCCTTGAAAGGAAGATGATGATGATGATGAAAAAATATGCCCTATGAATGGGTGTGCACTCAATGTATTCCACACTGAGTTGGAAGGTCATGTAAAGAAATTTCATGAATTGCATCATGGGAATATCCATACCATCAGTATCTGTTAAAGCAGTTCACATTTCTACTGAGTGGAAACCATGCCTTCTCAGAGAAAAAGGATAAGATTATATTTAAGTCTTGTCCAGTACTGAACCTGTGATTTGAAAGGTTTCCACCTTCTGTTGTCTTGTGTTTTTACGTAGTATTGTTGATGTGGGGTATTTTTACAACTTTTTTTTTTTAATGATACTTTGCGAAAGCATTGCTGAAGAACACCAGTTGTTCAACTGAATGCATTTCACAAATGTGCCGAGACCATTTATCATCCATGCTATAAGAGACGTGCCTGCTCCAGCCATTGAAATCTCAATGTCAGAAACACAGCCATGTTTATTGGCAAACAATACCCACACACTGAATTTGTCTCTTTTTTTTTTTTTTTTTTTTTTTTTTTTTTTTACGCTTGCTTCTTCTCTTACAGTCCATGGGCATTTTTTCCCAGACATTTGACAGTTTACATAGTTTACTTTCATCTGTTTGGGATGTGTCAGGATTAACTTTACAGTTTTGGTAGCTATGTGTATCCAGTTTATATTGAGATCAACAGCCCTTGAAATGTGGGTCAGCAGTTCACTGCTTTCTTCCAGAAAACTAACCATTCATTTGAAGCTGGCTTAGACCATTATGTTCTTAGAATACTGCTCCTGTGCACATGAGAGGGTTGTATAATGTTGTTAGACACAAAGAGTATTTAATGATAATCGATTGATTGATTAACATTGGGTTCGAGCCCTTACGGTCCCGATGCACCCAGGCCTTATAGATGGGCCCTTTGTGCCCCATGATCTCATATCAACTCAGGAGATCCCTGTTCCTTTACTGAAGTTCCAGATGGCCCCCATACTTAAAATCTTAATGGCCTTGGGGTCAAAGAAAGGAACCCAGATATACTTTTTCTTTTCTCTCAAAAGTCCTGCCAAATGAACCCCCTCCAGGTTCCCTAACAGGGCCCCTATGGAGAGATATACCCATCTACAGGGCATTTTGCATATAATGATAATAGAACACCTTTACTGAATATTGCAGAATAGTATTAAAACTTTATGTGTCTACAATGTTACTTCTAGACATATGTAAACACAGGTAGAATAATCAAAGTTTTATTTATTCACCAACTGATGTGCTGGTGCTGTCTTAAAAAACAGTATTAAAATTTACATTGAAACATCTGTTTTAACGTAAATTTTAATGTTTCCTGGGGGGCTAAAGGCAGCCGGTGCATAGGGCTGACAACTTTACCACCTTCATGTGCCAATTGTCTTGAAATCTGGGAGCCTCAACCACCTGGAACACTCAGGGCCTGTCCAGGACCGTAGTGGGGTTGCTTTTACATTAAAATTTACATTAAAACATCTGTTTGAATGTAAATTTTAATATTGATTTTTAAGACAACTCACTAGTGCTTCACAGTATGAATTTGGAAAAAAGAGTATAATAAATCCAGTTTCCAGTTTCACAGCTACCATGTTAATCAGCACAGTGGTAAGATATTGTAGTAACTGATACAAAATGTTTTCTGTGAGTTGTGGCCAAAAGTGGGCAACACGCGACACAGCACATCCCGGCGGAGTGTGTGTCGTGTCGTCGATGTGTTTGTGTGTTTCAGACACATGTTCTTACTTTAATATTCATCCTGTACCTGCAAATATCACTGGTTGAGGCACTGTGATACAAGTCAGACGGTTGCGGTTTCGATTCCCGATGGTGTCGTCAGAATTCTTCATTGACGTAATCCAATGAGTACCAGGAATATTTCATGTGTGGTACAGGCGGTCAGTGCGTGGGGCTTGAAACTTTACCACTGTCATGTGCTGATTGCCTTGAAATCTGGAAGCCTTAGCTTCATGGAACCCTCAGGAGCTGTCCAGGCCTGTTTAGGGATTGCTTTACCTTGACAAATATCACAGCGCAAAAACTCGGAAATATAATTTCAGATTTCATGAGAGATTAGCCAATTTCTGAACATTTTCCAGATTAAGGTTGAAGGTGCAAGTAATATTTACATTGCTGTATTTATTTTCCAGTTATTATCAGATCTTTTTGAACATCTGAAATAATCTGGTCATTTACAGATATTTTTAATTCTGTATATTCTGAATATGGGGACCGCGGTGGCACAGTGGTTAAGGTGCTGTGCTACAAATTGGAAGGTCGCTGGTTCAATCCCAGATGGTGTCATTGGAATTTTTCATTGACATAAAATCCTTCCAATCGCACTATGGCCCTGGGGTTGACTCAGCCTCTAACAGAAATGAGTACCAGGAGTATTTCCTAGGGGTAAAGGCAGCCGGTGCGTAAGGCCAACAACCTTACCACCATCCTGTGCCGTTGTCATGAAATCTGGGAACCTTAACTTCCTGGAACCCTCTGGGCCACTCCAGGCCTGTAACGGGACTGCTTTACCTTTATATACTGAATATAATGTATCCACGTATGCATTCCCCTTTATAGTCTTACTTGTCTAACAGAAAGACAGTATGTTTAGATTTAGAAGGCTGTAAGGTGGGTTCGTTGCTTAAGTGCCTTGTGTTCAGCATATTTGGAATTATAGGTAGGTAGGTGTCACCCTTTTTACAGGCCACGAAGGCCTGTAGCGTGGGTAGAGGTATAGCTCTACTCTTCCATGACCGCGGCACTAGAAGGGGGTGAGTGGTCAGCAGCATGCCCCAGCCACCCTTTACCCCTAGGAAAGACCCGGTAACCATTTGGGCTGGTGTGGACAGGTACGGAAAATTTCGTCCCCACCGAGATTCAATCCCAGACCATCCAGCCCGTAGCTCAGTCGCTATACCAACTGAGCTACCCGGCTCACTATTTGGAATTATAAATATTTGGAATTCACTTGGTAATGGCCGATTTTGGCCAAAACATGTCATCACAATTCATATTTGTTAATAAAGGGAACTTCATTAATATAACAGCTGTGGAACTGGAATTTGGAATTTATTCATCTTTATTATATAAACCGCAAAAGTTGGCACTAACTTCGCCGACTGGCGGCGGCCGCTCTGTCGGTATAGTTCGCGTGCGGACTAAGGCTACAGAGTTTAGTTTATTATATAAATCCAGCAGATTGCAGCAAACAAACAAACACACTATGCAAATTCTGTTTGTGGTATTATCTCCCTTTTTATAATTTTATACATGGCCTAATGATTGTCCATCAGGACTAAAACGTGTGTGTGTGTGTGTGTGTGTGTGTGCCATATTGTTATATCAATGTTATTTAATTATAATCAATCATTATATATGCTGGGGATTAGGTACTGCTACAACGCAGGTTATATAAATTTTTTTTTGAGTGTTTGTTATGTTAACTCCTGATTAACCACTAGAGGCAAGCTGAAAGTGGACTCAGAAGTCAGTCTGATGGAATCTCATGTCTGCCTCCAGATTCTGTAGGTTGGGGCCGCATCTGATGCATCATATACAAGAATACCATCTTTGAAAATAAACCTTACACAAAATTTCACAACCATGGTTACAGGGCATGCAAAAACAAAGTCATACCTACACCGATTCAAAATGATAGAAGCGCCAACATGCCCCTGTGGCAACTGAGACCAGACAACAGATCACATACTATTTGAATGCGATCTTCTGAACAAAGAGAGGGATATTTTAAAATTGTCAGTAGTTAAGACAAACGTCTGGCCAGCCAGCAAAAGTGACCTAATAAGGAAATACTATAAAGAATTTACAAAATTTATTAACGAAATACCTTTCGATGAACTAAAAGTAGCATAAAATAGTAGCAACGTGAACTGTAAGCATGTTAAACCTTACTGTATACAACAATCAAAGGATCATAAAGCTTGTAGTATTACCACTGTAATGGAGCAAGCAATAACTCTTATTAAAAAACCATCTTTGAATGATGTTATAAAATACATCTTAGCATGAAGGGTGTATATATATACATATATCCAAAAATGCCATCTTTGGATAATGGTATAAAATACATCTTATCACACACACACATATATATGTACACACTGTAACACATCACAAAACCATAATATTGGCAAGTCATAATGAAACAGGAACCCATTGTTTGAAAATATATATTAATTTAAACACCCGGAAACAGCATTAAAAAAATAGACAAGATTAAGGTGCATGTAAGAAGCATCATTTTGAGGTTCTCATAGTTATATTTTTGAAGATTTGAGTGTTCTGGGATGGTACTCCATGTTCACTGGTACGTCAGGTTGAAGGTTTTGGAGGATCATGGTGCTCTCAAGCATTGCAAGGTGATAGTTTTTTCATGCTGCAGCTGGATCCTTTGAAACAATGAGACCTGTTCAGCGGTCATTACAGCAGAGCATGACGGGAGACTTGAATCTTGAATTGTCATTTTGTATTACATTGAAGATTAAGTAGATGTTTGGTACGTGAGAATGACCAACAAGATGCCTACTTTTTCGCGTTAATTTATTCCAATTAAACTATCATGTATATTTATCTCAGTATGTAACCAACCTGATGCACAAAATTTGTCTCACAATAAGTTTCATTTCATGCCTCTACATGTTTCGCACACATGTGCTCGAAACACGTAGAGGCATGAAATAAAACTTACTGTGAAACAAATTTTGTGCATCAGGTTTGTTAAAGACTGAGATAAATATACTGAGATGCACGGTCAGCAAAATGCCCAAAAAAAATTATCCCGTACATGTTTCGAACAAATGATTGGTCATCATCAGGAGGTTATTTCTCTACACGCAGCATACAGTATTTTATCATGCATCTGTGGGCATGTAGCCGCTAAAACAGTGTGATTGGGATCCAACCCAATTCCAGTCACATCGTGTTAGCAGTTAGACACCCATAGATGCATGATAAAATACTGTATGCTGCGTGTACAGAACCAAGCTCCTGATGATGAACAGTCATTTGTTCGAAACATGTAGAGGAGAATCTGATGTTTATTGGACCATGCATCATTGTGATAACTGAAGAATAAAAAACCAACTAGATGCCACTTATTTTTTTATTGTACTTCTTATAGGCTCAACATGTTTCGGGCACTACTATACCCATCATCAGCAGCTCGCGACTATGATGTTGATTACCACATTGGTCGTTCCGTTCTTGGTTTGCTGTAGGTTGGAGGTTACGTGCGGTTAGGCTGGAGTAGTGTCTGGGCTGCAGGCTAAAACCCGGACACTACTCCAGCCTAACCGCACCTAACCTCAAAGCTACAGCAAACCAAGAATGAAACGACCAATGTGGTAATCAACATCACAGTCGCGAGCTGCTGATGATGGGCATAGTAGTGCCTGAAACATTTTGAGCCTATAAGAAGTACAATAAAATAATGAGTGGCTTCTAGTTGGTTTTTTTATTCTTCAGTTATGTAGAGGAGAGTTTAGTTGTAATAAATTAATGAGAAAAAGTATGCACCTCATTGGGTAGTCTCACACATATCACGATGCATGGTTCATAGAATGTAAATATACTTAATATTACTTCGGTAAATATTGACTCTACAAGGTATGTAGTTGTATATTTTGGTGGGATGTTGTCATTTTGTGACCAATTTTCCGTAGTTAATGACTAGGTAAACTGTGAAACTGTTGTTGTGGCAGGATAGCAGCTGTTGCAGGACTTTAGACATGGTCACTGCTTGCATTAATTTTACTGGACTGTGTCTATTTGGCTTTAGTGAATTGTAAGGAAGTGATGAAAGAAAAGTTAGGTACTACATATGTGAGATTTTTTAGATTGCTACTAGGAATACTAGGTACATGATCAAGTAGTAGGGGGCAGTCTACAGACAGTGAATTGATGGGAAACAGTGGAAACATTAAACACCATTGGCGTCATGCAAAATTATTGTTTACTGCAGAGACAGTGCGCATGCAGGATTCAAGAATACAGAATCTTTGAAATAATTTGAGCATATGCTCATAGGGGGAAATAATATACATATATAGCAGGTGCAGAAATAGATGGAAACATGAGGTTTAACTTATGAAACTCAGATTTGGTGCGATACAGTTCTTGTGGCGGACTAAATAAAACTTTTTTGAGAGCTTGTATCACAAAGAAAATTTTGTTGACAGCTTGTATCCCAAAGACAACTTTGACAGCTTGTATTGCAAAGACTACTTTGAGAGCTTGTATTGCAAAGACAATTTTGTTGATAGCTTGTATCGTAAAGACGACTTTGTTGACAGCTTGTTTCGCAAAGACTACTTTGTTGACAGCTTGTAACACAAAGATAAATTTGTTGACAGCTTGTATCCCAAAGACAACTTTGTTGACAGCTTGTATCCCAAAGACAACTTTGTTGACAGCTTCTATTGCAAAGACTACTTCGTTGACAGCTTGTAATGCAAAGATAATTTTGTTGACAGCTTGTATCCCAAAGACAACTTTGTTGACATCTTGTATCCCAAAGACAACTTTGTTGACAGCTTGTATCCCAAAGACAACTTTGTTGACAGCTTCTATTGCAAAGACTACTTCGTTGACAGCTTGTAACGCAAAGACAACTTTGTTGACAGCTTGTATCCCAAAGACGACTTTGTTGACAGCTTGTAATGCAAAGACAACTTTGTTGACAGCTTGTATCCCAAAGATGACTTTGTTGACAGCTTGTATCGCAAAGACAACTTTGTTGACAACTTGTATCCCAGACAACTCTGTTAATGGCTGGAACCCAAATACAGCTTTGCTGATGACTTGTATACTAAATACACGTGCATCTCAATCATTCTTGTCTTTACTGTCTCCACATTTCAGGCACAGTTTAACGTTATTCTGCTCATAATTAAAAATGTATAACACAACAGCACATGCAACCATTATGTGCTTGTCTCAATAGAATCTGTTAGTTTTTAGAATGTTATAAAGAAATATAATTAGTTGAACATGTTAATTGTAAACTAAGGTATGTGAAAACTATACACACTTGTACAGTTGGTTTTCTGTTGCAAAACTCTGCAATGACTGTTTTGTTTGCTTGTAATTGCAGGTGGTGTCCTGAGTCCTGAATCTCACGACTTGTCACACGATGAAGGCTTTGATTCCGAAGATGATAGCGATCACTATGAAGATTTCTCGTCAGACGCAGGTTTGTTTGTATGGAATATTACAGAAGTAGTACTGACTGTAAAAGTATTGCCAGTTCGTCTTTTCCTAGTTTCATTTTATGTGACCAGTTTTGCACCATGTTTCTAGAATAAGTACCTTCTTCACGGGGCACCTTGCATGTGGAAAGCCTCAGAGACTGAAGGTAGATGACACGTGTCTTTCTGGAATGTGACACTGTGTCATTGGGTGAGTGGTTGTTGACAGTTTGGACAATTATATTGCCTTTATCTTCGAGGGTGTAGGCTGTCTGGTCTATCTTCGAGGGTGTAGGCAGTCTGATCTTCCAGTTGTCAGAAACTACTCTTCCATTTGCACATTCAGGGCCGGTCTAATGTGTGGGCCACCCTGTGTGCCAATCTATAAGGGGCACTGAGATGTCACGGGAGTAATCAGATATATGGTGCTGGTAAACGCAGGTTTTTCATGCGCAAAAGAATTCCTCCGAAAATTGTCCAACATTAGGGTATGCACCCTCAGAGTGTTTACTAGCCCTCTCTTTAGGTTAAAAAATTTTAAAAGAATGTCAGTTTGAAAAGGCACCAAATTAATGGCCTGCCCAGGATGCACATGTGTCTCTGGCTGGCCCTGCGCACAGTGTTACATCCCAGAAGATGTGAATCCTTGGCAGCATCTGCTGTGAGAACCTCAGATCTCACAGATTCCTAGAAACGCTATGAATCACTTACTGACCAACAGTGTAATGCTGGGAGACAATCTTTAGCAACTTTGCCGGTAGAACTTACTGTCTCGTGGGTCCTACAGATGTTCTTATTGTGGCCACAAAGAGAGAAACTGATTACATTTGTCTGTCATAAAAATGCCATGTTTGTAGAACAGAGGTATTTTTTTAATGTTGGTGTCAAGATTTATTTTGAATCTTATATTTATGTTCTTTTCTTCTTCCCCTTGTCCAGAATCGACACTAAGTGACGGAGAAATGCATATGTCAAAACTGTCTTCACCTGTGTCCAAGAAAGAGCGTTACTTTTGGCAGTACAATGTACAAGCTAAGGGCCCAAAAGGACAGCGTCTGGTGCTGAAGACTCGTTTCGAAGACCCACATGTTCTCAATGAAGTAACGGATCCAGTCTTTAGTCCCGAGTGTTCCGTCAGGGGTATAAAACATAGGTAAATGCTGATCATATTTATGTTGTGTTCCGATACGAGTACCGAAATTTTGGAGGAATGCACTGCCACCATCTTCAGGATGTGGTATGGTGTCATAACACACAAGACAAAAAGTGAAATTCTGCTGCCTTAGTAACTTCAGATCTTGTACTTTGCCATATCCAATTCATGTCTCTTGCACTGGTGGTAACAGCAGCAGTCATAATAGTTATAACAAGAAATTTTGAAGACACCAATGATAAATAAAGATGGTACCAGTGGCCGTGCTGCCCAAGGCATAGGTTTGTGGCTGCTCGCCTGCTGAGATTGTGGGTTCAAATCCCACTGGGGGGCATGGATGTCTGTCTGTTGTGATTGTTGTCAGGTAGATGTCTCTGCGATGAGCTGATCGCTCGTCCAAAGGAGTCCTACCGACCGTGTCGCATCGTTATTTGTGATCTAGAAACCTCGTGAATGAGTAGAACCTGGCCCAATGGGGGGCTGCAGCACCAAAAAACAAACAAACAATGATAACTTAACCATTTTGTTCTGATGGATTAACATGCTGACTCAGCTGCCTAAAACCATCAGCACTTGCGCAGGTTATATGAGAATAACAAATGTAACAAGAGCAGAAGTCAAATAAAAGTAAATTAACTTAACAAATACAGCAGAAAGAACTAATTGCACATATATGCTTACAAAACAAGTAGATTACAAAGAGATGCACTAACATCTGATTGCATTTGGTATTACATTTTACAGATACAGTACCATAGAAGACATTTTGTGGTGAACAGTTGCAACAAAACAAGCCATTTATGTTTGAGAAAAAGAAGAAAAATAATACATACAAAAGGAGGTTTAAAATGTAATAAAGTGCATAATAGAACAAGTATATGTAAGATAAGAATTTTATAAGGCAGTCAACTGTTGATAGATATAATATCATGCTTTAACCATTTAAACGCCGAGTTAAATCCCACCTGCCATTTGCTGGCATTATTAGGAGCTCACCATATTCTCCACGTTAGCAGGATAAGGGTTAATGATATAAAAGTTACGTTTTAATCATAATTGTAGCAATAAGACTAATGGTTTTGTGTTGCAAATTTCATGTGTTTAGATACAGAGGGTAAATCAGCAGTTTCATAGCATTGTGGGCACGTATGATTTCAGTGGTAAAGCGAGGAAAGGAGATGGGAACGATTTAACGCCTAATCCACGTAAATTATGCAGTATTGGGAAGGAGCTGGATAAGTTGGGACGGATAATAAACGACATGACACCTGTCAGTGAATTACCATTCAACGTACGACCAAAGACACGGAAAGAGAAGAATAAACTTGCTTCCAGGTCAGTAGCATTTGTTCTTGGTCAGAGATGAATCATTTAAATGTTGGTTGCAAAAATGTATCTCATTATACAGGGCGTTTCATAATGTTCTCCATGATTACAAAACATTTATAACAAGAAAACCGAAGGACCTACCTTAATGGAATTGTTCACAGCCTCAGGAAAACTGAAAAAGTTTTTTTTGACAACTAGGGATGTTCGATGTGTGCACACATCGTTGCGGTATTCAAGTTCTTGCCACGCATGTGTCAACTTGGGTGTATCGATATTCTTCACTGCTGCAGTGATCCGTGACTTTAGGTCAGCGGGGTCTTGTAGGCGGGTCGTTCGCGTACTTTGCACGAAATGCACGTTGCACAGTAACCACAGACTTACTCGTGTGATATTCCAACACATAAAATGACTTCTCCCTGGAGCGGTCATTTTCTTACTACATGCACTCGCGTCGTCTAGTGGCAGGAATGTGAAGTACGATGAAAAATGACTCACTGGGAAAAAAATTTTTGAGTCATTCCATCTATCTACACAGGTTTCGTAAATACGTGTCCTACGGTTTTCCTATAATAAATTTTTTTAATCCCGGAGTACATTGTGAAACGCCCTGTATTTCAGAAGTGCTGCTAGTTAAGTGCCTTAAAGCCTAATTTATGAACCTGTAAAAGAGATGTTTTAGTGTATATGATCTTTCTGTTTGTGTCATCAATGTTAGTGACCTCTGCATATATTTTTCTTTCGGCATTTTCTGTTGTTATGCACTGTAAATTTTACAGTATGTCCCTAGTACTAATGGTGAGGTAAATATCAGTCGTGAAACACAACTATGGTAGTATGTATTTATGATGGTATTTAATAGCAAAAAAATAACTATATGTTTTGGCCAATAGCGGCCATCTTCAGGTTATTAAAATTTTGCTCAAAGAGTTTCATATATATGTCTATATTGCGAGGTGATGCTGAGGTCTCATCATCATTATGCGTTAAAATCAGTTTATTTAGTGGGAAGTCTAATGATCAGTGACTGGTAGGATGTACGTTTTATGGGTAGGTATTGGGGGGGGGGGGGGGGGGTTTTGGGGGGGGGGGTTGAAGGGGGGGG
>Ga0131853_10008937_pt1 | contig 18284 bp, 8 predicted proteins | sample TergutLab28metaG_FD_92764 | JGI IMG/M metagenome (GOLD analysis project Ga0131853, IMG submission 92764) | Labiotermes labralis P1 segment gut microbial communities from Petit-Saut dam, French Guiana - Lab288 P1 (version 2) (version 2) | ecosystem: Host-associated > Arthropoda: Insects >... | reverse complement strand
CACACACACACACACACACACACACACACACACACACACACACACACACACACACACACACACACACACACACACACACACACACACACACACACACATACACACACACACACACACACATACAAAACTTATAAATTTACCGTTTGAAGTCTAGTAGTAAATACACGTCCCATGTTCTGTTCAGAGCAACTCTGCATTCTGCCCACACATTATTTATGTGTTCCGTATGATTCTCACAATAAACACCACCACTTTCAGTACACATCACCGACCGAGTGGTCTTCTATAATGGACATGGACTGTTTTCCCTGTGAGGTAGGAACTGACTCATATATAATGTAGATGAAATCAAATCTTCAAATTGTTAATCGTAAGTTGTTTTTCAAGTGTTGTGAGCAGCTTAAATAATTATTAAACTACACATTCTTATTACATATAACACTGTGTAAAATGTTTCATATCATGTCTTAAAGAGGCTGTAATATTTACTAAGGCAAAGTTTTAAGTTATTTGTCTTTACTGTCTTCAACTATGTTCACAGATCCACATTATGATGTCATTTTTTTCTTCTTTCTCTTCATCCTGTTAATTTAGAGCCCGGTAATGTCTCAGACTACCTGTCCTTTACACATCCCATGCACGCCTTCCTGCATTCCTACTATTCAGTTAGGTCAGTACGTTTACTATTTGTCTTTAGTTTCCAGTGTATCTCACTATATTATTAGTGCAATTCAATTGCATATTCAACGATTTGACATTATCGACATGGAGTTGTGTTCCCAGTTCTTAGATTCGAATGTAAGAGGTGTAGTTAATATGGAACAATTCAGCAACCTACGAATCAACTACACTCGTCACACCAATCGAATTACTACAAAATTCTACAGTGGCATAAATACCCTTCCATCTTCTCAGTCACTTTTTTCCTCTTATACATAACGGCTGTAGTACACATAGCACTGTTTAATGGTAGTCTCCATTTCATCTCTCGTTTACATCTTGGCAAATACAATGAAGCGTGCGATGTAATGGCCAACACAGGCCAGCACACATGATTCTTATTCTGAAGGTACAAGGTTTGATCTTTGTCGGAGGGCTGCCGCCCTAATTACTTTCCGTACCTTCCCACAGTTTCCGTAAGTTATAAGATAGTTATCTTACAACAGACCAGACGGTTTCCGCCCAAACACTTCTGAATTTACTTTCAATTCATATAAGTAATATGCACAGTAACATTGTGAGTAGATAAGAATGCTGAAGTAAGTCACCACGACTGTGCGAAATGCATTACTGGTGGAGGAATTTCACTAGAGTCGTTTGTCTCTCTATCACTTACCAACAATATTAGACCATAAATAAAACTCGTAATTGAAAAATGTATGTGTTTACAAGCTGCCAGCTGTCATTTCTTTCTCTCTGATGAGCACAACGCTAAGGGAAAGTGATTTTCAAGTGTACCCACTGACACACTCTACGGAACAAAACCTGAAAATGGACGTGCAAGAGTGGTACAACCGCTGCAGTATGAAAAGTGTCTCGTGCCTGGCCATATTTTTGTACAATAATATCTACATTTGTACAAAAGATTAACGTCTGCTACTCAGTCATTATGCACGTCAGTTTGTAGTTACGAACAGGAGCAGACAATGGGATCAATAAACTGCAGTGGAAGGTATGCTGAGTGAATGCTGCAGTGTAAACCTTTGGCGAAAGAAATTTATTGCCATCCTTTAGACAGCGGCAAGGATGAGTGAATATTGTTGGCCTGCTAGGTTTAGTCCCTTAGACAATGTTGTGACACACACACATACACACACATACTTAAACACATACCTACCTACCTACCTACCTAACTACCTCCATATATACCTACTTATCTAACTCCATACCTACCTACGTACCTACTACCTACCTACCTACCTACCTACCTACATACATACATACATACATACATACATACATACATACATACATACATACATAAATACATACATACATACATACTAAGAAATGGAAGAACTGTAGTGACTCGAAGACAAGGAAGAAGAGTAGGTAGCTACTAGATTACCTTAAGGAAACGAGAGGATGCTGGGCACTCAAGGAGGAAGTAATAGAGCGCACACATTGGGGAACTCGCTTTGGAGGAGGCTATGGAGCTGTCGTGGGACAGATTACTGAATGAATGAGTGCATACGCACACATACATATGTGTACTCACACTGATGAACGTTAAAATTAATAGCAGATTTGAATGTACGATTTTTGCACAGGACACGAGCTGTCAGTTGTGATCGTATCTCCCACTTCGTTTGTGGTGTAAAGCTCCCCAGAATGGAAGTCGTCACCGCTCGACAGGATCCATGTCACTAGCGCAGGAGACATCGTGACTGTCAGGGTGTCCTGTTCTTGACCTACACAGCGCAATCTGTGCAACTCTACAAGTTTATACACCAAAATGGGCCTAGCGTCGGAACTGAACCAACATCCAACAGGGCAGTTCTGTTTAGTAAGTCTACTACAGACGACTCTGGATAAAACAACCCCGATCATTCCCTATTTATGCTTTATTTGTAGTGTCTGAAAAATCAAGGTAGTTAGGCAAGACGTTTATTTCCGTTCTGCTCGCCAGTCAATAGATTTCGTTGCGCTTAACTCTCGGAACTTGCAGGCGCCTGGGAAGGAACATGTAAATGGGGACGTAGAGTCTCATTTGGAGTGCAGTTTGAGACAAGTGTCTTAAGGTGCGTCCAGTCTACTCTCGCTCGTGCTCGTGATGCTAGCAATATCTGTCGTTGATTGTGTACAGACTCACCATTCAGTTGCTTAAAACATCCAAACTACAATGCGACGTGGCGAGCCTACATTTGAAGCACCGCTGCTGTGCCGGACCACTAGAGCCTGCGGCTCCGGTGCATCGAGGTTCTTGGGCTCGGACCCATGAAGCCGTCCACATACACGGGGGATAAGCTAGTCGAAGCACGAGCACGAACCCAAGCACTAACAATCTAGGCACATACTGACAACACCCTCCATGTTTCTATTTATCCCATATTATTGTCAGGGGGATTAAATAAATAATTGTTACATGGGCAGCCCACTTGGTAAACCTAGGTGTGGGCGGCAATTTAATACTAAGTTACACCTTACAGAAACAGGATGGAAGAGCTTGCACTGGATGGATCTGGCTTAGGGCAGAGACAAGTGGAAGGCTCTTATAAACACGGTAATAAGCCTCGGGTTCCATAGAGTGACTTGTTGGGGAACTAGCAGCTTCTCAAGGAGAACTCTGCACATGAGTTACTAAGATATGATGACATGGACAGAAAGTCAACACGCGTGGAGGAAAGAGGAAATGAACTTCACTGGTACAAGGCGGAGGAATAGACCTCTTTAAGGGAAGTATGGGTAATTAAAGTAGGCTAAAATGGTCACCTTTGGATGTTCTGCACGATACTTAAAAATTAAAGAATATAACTGACTCAGTCAAGCTGTGAGACAACAATATGAGCGACTGAAGGTTAGGTCTTCTGGGATATGACTTTATGTCTTTTGGTAAGTATTTACCGATGTTTGGGAGGAGCTTTCTGCCTCCATATTCAGAGTGTATGTAGTCCTCATCATCAAGTCTATGCAGTCTCATTCCATAGACTCTGAAGATGGAGAAAGAAAGCTTCTCCCAAACGTTGGTAACTACTGACCAACCTACATAACGTCATAGGGCAGAAGACCTAACCTTCAACCACACTGATGCGATAACTTCAGATCTCGCATATGTACTGTTGTTGCATGGAAAGGTAGGAATGTCTTTACAGGCGAGGCTGAAGCCGGGTTGACAACGATCTCTTGTGCGAAAGAACACTCCTTTTCCTGTTTAGTTGGGTCGATGTCATTCCGATACCCTAACACGGTCTCTCCCATCAGCATAATCACCCCAGATCCAGTTGGCATTTAAATGCTTCACACTTGGGATGCTGAGTCAAGTCTTCTTCTTTCTGTTTGCCGTGCGCGTTTTTATTTCCACGCTATTTTCATCAATCTGTCCTCACACATTCCACCTGCACGATCTTTCGATGGGCCCTTGTGTGCAGTAATGTCTGGTAGGCTGGTTGAGTGAATGCGGTGTTGCAGATGGTTGGCAATGGAACTGAAGCGAAGGGATACCTTTGATCGGAAACTCTGGTTGTCATAGGAATTTCTCCTGCTTATCAACTGCTGGATTTCAGAATAACAATTGAAATACACAGGTAACACATTCAGAAACAGGATAATACTGACAATTATGTTTTTTTGATAGCCGAAACGCATTTGTGATAATTGTACAAAAATGATAAATGGTTTAATTTGGCGTAATTGTAACACTGTATGATAAATGTAAGGACTTATTTGTGAATATTAAATAGACAAGTCGAGGCTATAAATGCAGTTACTTGTTTGGGGGAAAATACCGTAGCAACACGGATAAATAAGACTATGTTAGTGTCTATCGCATGCAATACAAGTAACAATTTTGAATAATGTATGCTTTCTTCTGGGCAATTCCCCGGCGTCTGAATTTTATATGCCAACGTTTCGGAACACTGTCTGTTTCATCTTCATAGGCGGGTAGGTACTTCATACTTCATACCTACCCGCCTATGAAATGGAACAGAAAGAGTGTTCCGAAACGTCGGAATATAAAATTCAGACGCCGGGGAATTACCCAGAAGGAAGCATAAAACATTCAGAACACGGCGAGAGTTTGAAATCAAGAATTTTTAATAAGACTGCCATTCCGCTGTCCCATGCTACATCACACAAAGCATAGCATATCTAAAACATGTATCAAGACAAGCACTAGACACTACGCTGGTAAAGTCCCTCCATTATTTTCTAACAATTTTCCGACACACACACACACACACACACACACACATATATATATATATATATATATATATATGTGTGTGTGTGTGTGTGTGTGTGTGTGTATTTAAACATATAATTAATGGAAACTAGATACTAGATAAAACTACAATGACGACCTCGCGCAATATAACAAAACGCTTCATGAACGATGTCAGGACAGTGGATACAATAGGTCGTGACGAAGGGCGTTCTGAGATATTAGATCAACTGTTGTACGCAAAAGTAAATCTACAGGACAGTAGAATTTTGAGGCGGCATCAATAGATAGTTAACTACAATGATGCATCTCTTAAAATTCAAAGTGAGAGATTACCGATTCAATTGTTTTATTACCGTCCCATCTAAGTTTTGCAATTTTATTTTATAACTAAATTACCACACACTCCACTGATTTTCATATTCCAAATATTTGGCAAGGCCATCAGTCGGTACTGCAACATCCTCGCCCTTTACAGCCCATTAAAAACACACAAAAACTGTATAGCACTTTGAAATGATTCTTAGCAAGTATGCATGCATTACAGTGTCATTTTGAAGAGCATAAATACACAATTTTAGACAAGGAACTGGGTTTACATCCAGTTCCAGCCCATTACTTTAAGTTGAAATCACCCGAATGAAATTTGCCATATAGTTACTCCTGCACTTCAGCACAATGACAGGCTATTCATCGTGGTGACCCTTATGTTACCATAAACATAAAACAGCCTGTCACGTCTGCTGTCGATAGATACGTAGTAGAAGTCGCCATCACAGCACTAATGGACTCATTCAACATGACAAATCCATTAATGACGATTTCAAAAGAAAGTCTAGAAATTCTTGTAACATGAAGTTTTCTAGCAAGTTCAATTTCTCTCGCATCTGCACTTCAATCACACCACAGGATTGTAAGTTAAAATATTTATTACATATCGAGGTGCGTATGTGACGCAGCGAACTGTTCGACTTCCAGACGCCAGGCAGTATCATTAAGCGTAACAGCTTCTTTATCCCTGGGGCCAAAAAGACGTCATTTGATAGATACGGTGTTATGAATCTTACACTGAAGTGTTATGATGCAGACAGAAATAACGACCTGCCAACACAACTACTCAGACTCTCACTTTTGTTCGCAAACTGATGACCCGCATCCTGCGGCAAGGTTACTTCAGATGTATCGGTGTATCCATGTTAAGCACTAGAACTGTGTCGTGTCGTGTTTCGCATGCGAAACCTTGATACCAGTCCGAATGCCAGTCTAACATACCATGCGGTTCCACATGCCACAACATCAAAATATGGAAACAAAATGTTATTTATGGGTCGTGCAGCTTCCAGCATAGTTTGTTGTTAATTTTAAATTATTACTTCAACTTTCAAGAGAGGTAAATATTTAATTTTACATAACACTATTATAACAGTTAAAATCAATTCCTCAACAGTAAATATATGTAATTTATAACACCGTAAAGGTAAAGGTAAAGTGATCCCGTTACAGGCCCGGTGTGGCCCAGAGGGTGGGTAGAGGTATAGCTCTACTCTTCCATGACTGCGTCACTGGAAGGGGGTGAGTGGTCAGCAGCACGCCCCCGCCGCACTTTACCCCCGGGAAGACCCGGTACCCATTTTACAGGAGGCTGGGTGGGCCCCAGGGCCGATCTGGTCAAGTGGAAAATCTCGCCCCCACCGGGATTCGATCCCGGACCGTCCAGCCCGTAGCTCAGTCGCTATACCGACTGAGCTACCCCACCCACATTTCTAACACCTTACTCTACAGAAATTCTATTTTCTTTCGTTGGACAATGCACCCATCCCTCAAGATAATATTATAAATTCGACCCTGAATCACAGGTAGTTTTAAAGTGTCTACTATAAGTCGCATTTAATGGTCGCCATGGTCGAGGTCTGAATCCGTCCAACGAGCCCCTGGTCTCTCATGCCCAAAGCAGATATAATTCATAAAAAAAAAAAACATTGCACCTTATTAATACGGACGCGATAATTGTGATTTTGGGATTTGTACCGAATATGTTAGCAGATTAGACAAGTACCCGCCCTCGTATTTTGATAACTCTCGGTCCAAACATAACCCGGGGCCCTTTATATTGAAAGTTTCACTGTTTCTTAATTCAGTTTTGGACCGCATAACTTTTTTCAAAGCAACAAATTCTTAAGATAAAGTTCATAAAATCCGTTTTCAAGCATTCCAAAAAAAGAAATAGAAAATGACTACCTACGATATTGGATAGATATCTCGTATTTGGAAAGGCTCATGACATTTGTACTCCCACAGACACAAAGTGGAACAGTAATGTCGTTCAGAATCCACAATCAGCAGCTTTCTTTATGCCCAATATTGCGCAAGGCATTACTTAATACTTCACGCAAGAAGCCAGTTAGTTACGACATTACTGACATCTGGTGACGAAAGGAATACTATTCCAGGAACTTGATGCAGAGACGCTTGGCGACAAATTACAATACTGTTACGACACTGTCTTCTATAGAAACAGGCAAACGTATTTTTTTCTATGTAAATGCGACAGGACGTTTAGCTTATTCCACAAGAGTAGGTAAACGTTCAGAGCCCGATCCACGCTGAACCTTTGGTAAAATACCCGTTTAAAACGCATCAAAAAGTTATTCAGTGCCCGTTTCATGTACGACACACTGTCAGCTAACGTTAAGTTGTACCCTTATCAACGCGCGCCCGAAGACCGGCTATCCTGATTCCGACTATTGTCCGTCTTCAGTCCCTCGTTGCAAATACCGGAACATTGCTTCATATTGGGTCCACTATGCTTCCGTTCACATACATTCCAATTCACTTTATTCACCGTGTGATGACATACGGATAAAGCTCTATCGACGACGAATTCGTCCCTTATAAGAGGTAAAGCAATCTCATTACAGATTTGTATAATGTATTATATTCCGTCAACACACAACAATATATCAGTACAATGATATTATATATACACTTAGGTCACATTATGGCTAATTTTTAAGGTACAATAGTGAGCACTCAATGGGATCCCATTTCGTTTACAGTAAAATTTAAAATAACGTATGATGAAATTCTTATTTATAACTAAAACTTTAGAATAGACGGTAATCAAGTAAATTAATAACCTTCAAGTTACTATATATACTATGCTATAATGTGACCTGAGTGTATATATAATATCATTGTATTGATATATTGTTGTGTATTGACGGAATATAACAAATTATACAAATTTGTTACTACACAACGGGATGGCCTCTGTCAAATATCCCATTACAGACCTGGACAGGCCCGAAGGGCTCCAGGAAGTTGAGGCTCATTCAAGACAATCAGCACAGGAAAGTGGTAAGGTTGTCAGCCCTGCGCACCGGCCACCTTTACTCCCCAAGAAATATTCCTGGTACTCATTTCTGTCAGAGGCTGAGTCAACCGCAGGGTCATAGTGCAGCCGGAAGGATTATGTCAATGAAAAATTCCATTGACAAAATCGGGAATCGAACTCGCGACCTTCCGGCTTGTAGCGAAATGCCTCAACCAACTGCGTCACCGCGTGCCAATTCTTTCCTTATAGTACCAGAAAAATCACAGAATTCACAGTTAACTGATATTTAGGACTATTCAAGTGGACAAAATGTCAAAATTATATATTGATCGAACAAAGGTTAATGTTAAATATTTGTCTCAAGAGTTTAGTCACCGACCTCTTAGCGCGGAGGACCGGATTCATTCCCAAAGCCGTTCATATGGGATCTGTGGTAGTCAAAGTGGCACTCAGACAAATACTTCGGCTTTTCGCTGTCAGTATCATTCTAACGGTGTTTCATGCTCATTCGTTTACAAACTCAGCAACCGGCAATGTCGCAAACACAAAGCACACACTAGTTATTCACTAGATACTGTTACTGCAACATTAAAAGTTAATCAAACATTTACATAACCTGTTTAGTTTTCCTGTAATATGTGTAATAAAAAGATAGGTGTTTATGTAACGTGTATAACAGGACTGCATATAAGTTCCTGCAAAAAACTTCGAATATTTGGAAGAACTAGACGGAGATGGGAGGACAATATAAAGATGTATCGTAAACAAATAATTTGGGAGAGTGTGGACTGTTTCTTCTGGCTCAAAACAGGAAGAAGTGGAGAGCCGTTATGATGACGGCAGTGGAAGTTCAGGTTCGATAAAATGCGAGGAATGCCTTCATTAGTTGAGGAATTACTTACTTCTCGAGATGAATTCTAGTAATGGGAGTGAGTTAGATAATATTTAACATATGGTTCAAAGTCATATTCAGAACATTAAATAAAAAATAAAAATCTGATTTCAATATTTACAGCGTATAGCCAACATATGTTCTTAATTTGTTCGTGCATCGTTGTATATGCGTCGAGAAGAAAACCAACTAGATGCTACTGAATGATTTATTTCACTTGTAATCTGCTCAACATGTTTCGGGCACTTGTATACCCATCATCAGGAGCTCGATACTGTACTTGTGTTATTACCGCATGTGGTGTGTAATTCCTTGGTTGATGGTGGTCGGCGGTCAAGTGCAGGGCAGCAGGCTATGCATCCGGGATGAAGAAGCTGCTCGACCTGCTCGACTCGAGCAGCTTTTCTCATCCCGGATGCATAGCCTGCTGCCCACCACCTGACTGCCGACCACCAGCAACCAAGGAATTACACACCACATGCGGTAATAACATAAGTACAGTTTCGAGCTCCTGATGATGGGCATACAAGTGCCCGAAACATGTTGAGCAGATTACAAGTGCAATAAATCATTCAGTAGCATCTAGCTGGTTTTCTTCTCTACGCATGTTCTTAATATCTACAAACATGCACGGTACGCACAGTTCCAAATTCTGATTGCAATGAAACAAAATCAAGACTTGTTTTGTACATCACGTGGGAGGATCATTATGTCCAGGTCACTTTTGATTGTTCAGTAGGAGCATACAAGTTTGGAAATAAAGGCACACGGTCCATTATATGTAGTTATCTGGAAATCTACGAGACTTAGAAAAAATATGTTGGTTAATACAAATTTTGTCCCAAACATTTTTTACTCTGATAAATATCAGGAGGGTTACGCTTCGTACTCGCGCAAAAATGCATGTAAATATTCATGTAAATTGATGGTTACAATTATGCTATGTAAACCAAACTGAAAGAGACCGGTAACTATTTGTACAGTAAACTCCAACCTATAATTTTATTGCAATCCATCCAACAACTCTCGCGTTAGTACATTCGTGAGTAAAAACAGATGGAGAGGAGAACAAGGGACAAAAGAGTTTTAATTAGTGTTTCGAAGAGGAATTAACGGATCTAAACAGGGGCTTCCACCATTCTTTTTGTATTTCGCCAATTAGGAAGTCGTGGCTGTTCCGATTATCAACTTTACCCACCCCTGCTTCAAGGTACGCAGTGTTCTCATTCCGGGACACCCACACCAACAGCCACGTGAATATGTGAGCTGTATTGTGTTCAAGATGCACTTTCATATCTGTCAATTCAATGCGATACATGCGATAAAATTGAGGTGAAAGGAAATAGGCAGAGAAAACAGGCTTCAGGAGGGGAAATTAATAAAAAAATAACAAACTTTGAATTGTCGAGCCCCCTGCAGGGATGGACGAGAGATATGAATCTATTGGAGGAACAAATAAGACTGTCTAGCGCATTCCACACCCACAGTGCGAACTAGAACACCTCTGTTCCTCGCTCTCACATTGCTGATAGAGGGTTCGAGGCCCGGATTGGGTAGCCAGTTATTCCTTTGAGACTAATGAAGAATGGTGCCTGCTTGAAACGTCGTCTTAGCTCATGTCAGAGAAAGGGTTACCGAAAAGCTCCAGTACTGTACGTGCAACGATTCCTTCAATGAAACCGAGCCTTCGAGAAACTAATATTCACTCAGAAGGCTAAGAAATTTCCTGCCTTCAGCAGACACTAAGATTCCATCACCCTCCTCACAAGATCCATATCACTGTCCTCTTTATTGATCCAAAGATCTGTGAATCCATGCCACGACCTACTAAGATTAACTTTAATATTATCCCTCGATTTACTCTTAAGTTTCCTCTAATACTTTCCAGTTACAATTTTTATGCGTGTCTTTCTTCTCATACGCCTACCTTGGGGAAGGGGTACAAAGGGGGACAAATTCCCCCCCCCCCAGTATTTTTTCTACCCAAGCACAGATTTTTGGCTACTGAGTTGAGAAGGGACAAACAAAAATTAGAAGTATTTTCCAGACGATTATTTGGGTGATGTAAAAACAGGCAAAAACGAAAACCCTGTGTTTTACGGGACGCAGAAAAGAGAAACCTGAGTCACCCATTTACAAAGAAAGAGAGGCACTGTAAATTCTCTGTGCTCTTTCCCTAAAGTCATGAAGTCACTGTGTATTAAGAACAGGTTCAAACGAATCTTCCCCATCTTTCCAAAACGGTTCTTTCGCGAATTAAAATTCCTAATACCCAGGTCGACTTTGCACGCCCCCCCCTACTATAAGCCAAGTTCCGCCTATGTCTCCCATCTTTTATCATCTATGTGTCTCAACCTTAAACAAACCATGACATTTCTCAGTATGCAGTTTGTTTCTTTCTGTTCCTCTTAACTTCGGTCCAAATACTGTGCTCAGTACCAACTTCACACGCATTCCCACTACATCTGTATGTTACTTCCTTGAAGGACTAAGGGTAACGCTAAGCACCCATAAAATTCTAGACGTAAGATATACTTTTAAGTGATTTAAGAACATAATATGACACGGTGTAAAGCTTGCTTTATACTTCCACATTACAGCAGTACAATACCGAACTGTTAGCGAGTCATAAAAGGCAAAGAATTCTGCATGCCACGAAAGCGTGTAAGGTCAGTGAGCTGCCAGCTTCTTGCTCCGGCCAGTTTTAATACACGAATTCCTGTATTCATTGTACGTAAGTTTGGAGATAATTTCGCATTCGAGTAATTCGCATTGCTTTTTCCTATTTGGAGGGGACGTGGTTTTGATTTTGTGCCCATAATCAAGTTATCTTATTATAGCGCCTTGTTGCAGTACATGCCAGAAAATGCCACAATTGTACATTCAAACATTCTACAGCTGCTTCCTTCCACATACTTTAAAATTTCCAAGTTAATTTTTACAATCTTCATCCAGTTTATAAATCAACAAGTTGAGAAAACGCCATTAACTGAACATAGAAACTAAATATAGAAGGCTATACCTCGAAGGTTTTCTGAATTGAGTTATAAAGCCTCTGACAAAGATTAAATTATTAATCTCAGCGTCCTTCAAGTTTACGCCTATTCCAACCTCAAATAATTTTCTTAGTAATTCGATAAAGTCAGCTTTGGAAGGACGTATTTAAAACAGTAATCGGACACATAGGATGTAAATTAACGTGGAATTGAGAAGATTACTGGCTTAGGAGCTTTACGTTTCGCGATATTGATCTATTTTTTGAGCGTAACCAAATTATAAGTGACATTAGGATCTACCCAGCCTCCTCTTCAGCAGATACCTGAGTTATTTTCGGTGATAAAGTTGTCGGGGCGTGAATTTCACAGCTCACCTCCATACAATGTCGAGGTTAAGAACGTGTTTAGCTGCACCTCCAATCCCCTTGTATGTCGTTATGGCTTGGATAGGGAAAACTTCATTGAGGTGGGTATATCACGTAGCACAAGGACGGAGAGCAACACAAATACACTTTCCCTTAAAACCTCATGTAAGAAACCACTCTCGGAAAGCAGATGTGTGTGTTAGGCAGGAAGATAACGTGTCGCGTTGCCAGCTAACCACCATCAACAGTATAAAATTATTTGCATGTTATCTGAACATCCAAGCTAACAACGAACAAAGCAACAAAAAAAAAAAACAGGACACCAAACACATTTTTATAGTGACAGACATTCACAATGGATCGTAACGTTCAGAAATAAGCACAACCGTCTTTCTTGTCCGACTTTCAAGTAAAAAGGCAAAGAGGTAAGGTTTTCCCTGTCCACACCATGAAGGCATATAGGGGGAATAGAGGCACAGCTACGTGGTCCGGGATAGCTCAGTCGGTATAGCGACTTGCTACGGGTTGGGCGGTCTGGGGGATCTAATCCCGGTGGGGGCGAGACTTTCCGTCCCCGTCCAGACCGGCCCTGGGGCCCACCCACCCTCCTATACAATAGGCACGGTGTCTCTTTCCCGGGGGTAAAGCAACTGGGGCGTGGCGTTGACCACCCACCCCATCTAGAGCCGAGGTTGAAGAAAAAGTAGAGCTGTACCTCTACTTCCCCTTTGGGCCTTCGTGGTCTGTTCTAGGGTGAACTTTACCTTTACCTTAACCTTTATAGAGGTACAGCTACACGATTCTTGACCTTGGCGCTACGTGGAATCGAGATGTCAATATCACCCCCCAGCCGTTTTACCCCCAGCGAAATCAGAACGGTACCCATTGGATAGGAGGTTGGGTGGACACCAGAGCCGGTCGAGACGTTTTGGTGAACAGAAAAATCTGTTGCCTCTGCAGGGATTCGAACACCGCATCGTCCAGCCCATAGCCCAGTCACTGTATTGACCACGCTATCTCGGTCCACTACTTTAAGTCACCTACATAGAGTAAGTGGAGTATGCGGTGGCGCAGTTGGTTTCGGTACTGCGCTACAAGCCGGAATGTCGCAAGTTCGATTCTCGACAGGGTCAATGGGATTTTTCATTGACCTTCCGGCCATACTGTGGTCCTGGAATCGACTCAGCCTCTAATAGAAATAAGTAGAAGGTGGGTAATGGGGGCCTGTCTGTAGGGCTGACAACCTGGCCACCTTCAGTGCCGACTGTCCAGAAATTCTCGAGGCCTCGACTTCCTGAACACCTAACTGCGTGTCCAGGCCCGTACAGCGATAGCTTTATCTTTTTTTACCATTACCTTAGGTAGATTAATTATTTATTTGTAGATAATGGTGTTTTATTCGCATCTTCCGAAAGATCCTCGTATCCGAGTGCCTGATATTAATACTAATATCTGTGCCCACTGTAAACTGTAAGGAAATCATAAAACATCATGAAACCCTTTGTTATCTGCATTTATTAAGACCTACGATCCCACTGATTCTCAAAGCAGCCCTTCTACTGTGAACAGAGTAAACCTATCCCATTTAGCGGGCCATTCAATATCGAGTGGGGCACTAAATTTTCTGCGAAATTAGGTACGTGTTCCACAGTCAGTTTCGACAACTCTTTACAGGTGGTTCTATAATGGAGAACTGTTAGAAGAAACTGTGTTGAATACACCCAAATTCATGATGAACTTAGAATACTGTACCAAGAAATAAATGACTTCGAGAAATCTGGTGCTTTATGCAAAACTGTAAGTTGTTAGGACAAGACCGTACTGTGCTTTCCTCAAACGTGTAGAAGTTGAAGCTAACCGACTAATAGATAGTTTAAATGCTAATTGTCTCACAGAGAATATATATATATATATATATATATATAAATTACAAAGTTAATTTCGATAACGAAATTTTTAAAAGTTACAGTAGTTTACTCTGGCAAACAATCGAATCGAATTTCAGCTGCCTCGTCTACCTACTCATCGTACGTGTAGAGGGTGAGTGTTGCACCTGATCACACTCAATGACACGCACACGCACGCACGCACACTGAGTAGGGCTCCCCTGGACGAGGGATCGAATCGTTGTAGGGACCTCTACCTGACAACACAAAACATTCACAACAGACATCCATGCCACCCGCGAAATTCGAAACCGCAATCCCATAAAGCGAGTGGCCGCAGACATATGCCTTAGACCGCGCGGCCAGTGGGATCGGCGAATATTTTCTACCAGGCCGAATAGGTTTATGTAATTATCACTGCCAGTTAAACTGTGAAAGTATGCAACCGTCGGATTCCAACTAGGTAAGAACTTGAAATATAAGCACTTATTTAAAATAGTGTACTCAGGACTCTGGTCTTCTTTAAGTCCTCTCCATTACACAAAAACACATTGTGAGTGACGTACTTACAGCCTGCCGTGTAACGATGATATGCGGGGAACAGCCGTTTCATAACTACTCGTGAACAGGGCTGCCCATCCGACCTCGAGATCGGACCCGACTGTCTCACGCGACCACGTGGTATCGATGTAAACACACGTGCGATAGAACTCGACTCTTCCACATTGACACTGACAGCAAGCGTGAACCACGGTAAATGTTTTATACAGTGCTGGATTTGGCGGGTGGGGTACTGAGTGTGGCCTCAATACAGCCGATTGGTTACCTGATGGAGAGTAGAAGAACAGGACTTACTAATTGCATCAAAAACATACACCTTCAAACCAGATTTCAGTGCCGTATTTTGTTCCGCTTGTATTTACGTTGTAAAGTGCATTAATAGGTATGTCTCTCCAGCGTTTGAAATTCAATTACAGTGCGGTTAACTGCAGACAGCGAAGTTAACACGTAACATTTCTGCTGACTGCTGACAATATGAAAAGCTGTACCTGTTGTCGCATTACGAAATATTGTACCGTGCACAGATCTAAGGGTTTCGCATTCAATCAGTAAGATTAATGCATTGCTCACAGCGCTTGAACCAACACTAAATTACAGGGTGAGCATAAAGTCTTTCCCTAATTACAAACATTTATTACAAGAAAACTACTGACTCTAGCAGGTTATGCAACTGTAACATAACAATAAACAAATGATATAAAATTTCAGAAACTAACTTAGGTAATAGTAAAAAAAATATGTTTGTATTCCACGTAGATTTCTTGTAATAAATGTTTGTAATCAGGGAAAGACTTTATGCTCACCCTGTAGATTTTAAATATTAAAGGCGGCCATATTCCAGAAGATCATACCCGTAAATATTTTAAATATAAACTGTAGATTTTAATAGGTCTGTACTGTATGTTACACATTCATCTACATTCATTACCATGAGATCTTTTTGAGATTACGTGAATTTCACCCAACTTGCGATTATAACTGTCTAGTAAGGTTATGGCGGGGTACGCGGTGGTGCAGTTGGTTGAGGTCGAGGAATTAGCGGGTTCAATTCCCGATGGCTTAATTGGAATTTTTTCATTGCCATAATCCTTCCGGCCGCACTATGGCCTTGGGGCCGACTCAGCCTCTAAAAGAAATGAGAACCAGAAGTATCTCCTGGGGGGTGAGAGGGGCCAGTGCGTACGGCTCACTACCTGAACACCTTTATGTGCCGATTTTCGAGAAATTCTGGGAGCCTCAACCTCCTGGAGACCTAACGCCCTGTCCAGGCCTGTATAGGGATTGCTTTAGTAACATTATGGAAAATCTCGAGTGACCGTCTCCTGGGATTTTACGACGTGTTGGAAGATACATTTATTTCGACGTTTCGGAGGAATTTGTTGCTTCCGTCTTTGGTGTAACTAAATTTGGTGGATGCTTCAGCAGCCACTTTGGAAACAGAGACAACATATTCCTCCGATACGTCTGAACAGACATGTCATCCCACACTGTCAGAAGCCCGTAAGACCATCATTTGACCAGCATGCACCATGAAAACCTGAAGGCTTATAAAGGCCCTTTGGTTAATTATAATGCCACGAAGACGTGTGAGGGAGTTAAGGTTATAAGCACACACATCCTTAACCTCCGCACTGGATTAGAGTTAAAGGCCACTGGTTGTTTTGCCTTCGACGAAAGAGCCCACGGTAGGTAATGAATATGAGGCTCTCTGGGCCCCAGAACCGGTCTGGGGTGCTGAGGAAAATAAAATTTTCTGCTTCTGATGGGAATCAAAATCTAAGCCCCGGTCACCCACTCCGTAGCCAAGTCACTATTCTGACACAACAATGGCACCATCAAATTAAATTGACTGACACATGTAATAGAAGTCCTCTCGCTAGTTACGGACGGACAGGCAGTGGGGGTCACTAGCTACATGCATTTTGTGCAAAGGAAGCTGAAGTTCCAGTGCTGAAAGAGTCCAATCTTTCGCGCCTGTCTCTTCCATTCGGACAAGAAACTGACGGCCGTTTTCGATCCAGCCCAATGTTTTGGGCACAAATAATAGAAGATTTAACTACATATGCAAAGCGAAATTGGGTAGAGGTGAATCTTGTATTAATCGCAATTCAATTCGGTTACATCACATGGCTATGTGGGCACATCCGAGGCGCAGTAACCTATATAATGCAACTCTCACCTACATAACGCAAGAATGTGGTTGATGCAGGTTCTGAAATGATATTTCCAATTACAGTAAGCCGTCACTTTATTCAACCGATATGTCTTTTATATCACGAAGTCGTTAGTCCAGTGGAAAGAGCTGCGTAACGTACAAATCGGGTGGGGCCCTAATCAACACACTATTAATTCTTCAATTTTTTTCCTCCCGAACTGCTTCCTGTGAGATCCACATCTCTAATACCACTTGCAAAATACACACTTTCGAATTACGAGGTGATTACATAAATCCTGTCAACTGCATTTATTCGCCAATTTCTCCATAGCCAATCAAAAAAAATCCCTGTTAACTGCCATCCGGTATATATAAAAAAAGCCTTCATTAGAAATTAATAAGCAAAATGTAGAAAGTTCTAAAGAGTACAGAAACATTTAACATCATGTAATATAATAAAACATAAGGAAACTTAACCTGATATTCTCCTACAAGGATGTGTCACATATGATAATGCCTCCTTTGTCACACCTGACAGGCCATGATAGATTGGGTGGCGTTATTATAGTTCATAACAAGTTTCACACCTCTCCGAACTTTCTCCACAGTCACAGGTGACTGCCAATATCTGCGTAATCTTGAACATTCACAACTATACACAACTTACAACACGTTACTGACAATATCGCTAGGGTGGTAGACACAAGGAGCCGTCTGAGACAAGCTAAATATTGGTAGTGAGTTTTCCTTTAAGACGGACTTAATATTATTCCTCCAAGACTTCGTCACCAAAGACTCGTTTGTAAAAACAGGAAGCACCAATGGGCAGTTAAAAGGGGCAGAAGCTTTAAGAGCCTATAATTTAGAAAATGTCTACACTTCATTCTCTTAGCTTTAGGTTCCTGTGACCGTGCATCGTAAGCCAAGTGTGAAGAGAGAGAAAACCAACAAGATACAACAATCAGATGTTTATTATCAACTTCTGTCTCAACATGTTTCGGACATCATTATGCCCATCTTCAGGAGAACAAAGACCTTGTGTTACTGCATATGGTGTACTGCGCTGGTTCTGCTGGTAGGATGCGAGCATCCTACAACGCAGCGCCCCACAAACGCTACCAACCACATCCAGCAGAACAGCGCAGCACACCACGTGCAGTAACACACGTCTTGGTCTCCTGAAGATGGGCATAATGATGCCCGAAACATGTTG
>Ga0131853_10008936_pt1 | contig 18284 bp, 24 predicted proteins | sample TergutLab28metaG_FD_92764 | JGI IMG/M metagenome (GOLD analysis project Ga0131853, IMG submission 92764) | Labiotermes labralis P1 segment gut microbial communities from Petit-Saut dam, French Guiana - Lab288 P1 (version 2) (version 2) | ecosystem: Host-associated > Arthropoda: Insects >... | reverse complement strand
TTTCCGCCACTCGTCGTCAGCTCCTCCTAGCGTACCACAAGGGTACGCGTCGTCGTCACTTCCTAGATTGGCGAAAAACTGCCTCTTCCAGCCAGCATTTCGGGTATTGAACACAGGTTCTAACAAGCGGGGAGGCAAATGGCAATGTTTAAAAAATTGACGGCAGCAATACTTACTGTAGTTATGTGCTTGGGACTGAGTACAAGCGCATTTGCAGACGAAGCATCGAGTGATGTAAATCATTCTGCCGGTGCAGGCGGTACAATGCTGTTCCTGGATATTCTAAGGGAAGCCTTGGGCATTGATATGGGCGAGAATAGTGAGGCCTATGTTACTGATGTTGATGAAGCGCTTATTGATGTATATCAAATCATAACTACCCTAACCGCGCCGGAATTGCGCGGCCGACTGGTTGGAGCGCCGGGAAACGAACAAGCGGTTGCATACATTTACTCTATTTTTGAATCGCTGGGGCTGGCTCCTTTTGGTGCAAATGGCTTCTTGCACGCCTATGAGCAGGAAGTGTTTAATCCCGATTTGAGCAACGCTCAGTTGACCGTTTCGCTGGCGGACGGCACTGCGCGGGAGCTTCAACTAGGTTCGGAATTCTTATTTCGTACTTGCAGCGTCCCGGTGGATGTAATATTTACCCTTGCGCAGGACGGGACATGGGTTGATAATCACCCGGAGCAAGAATGGCAATTGCGGTCGAGTCCGCTGAATATGATTGTCCCGGGGCGCAGCGGCATAATAGAGTCGGGGGTTGTGCTTGAAAACCCGATTAACTCCGATTGGCCTCCTACAACGCACATTACTTTGTATCAAGAACTCTACGATACGCTTATGGAAATCGGTATAGAAGAAGTACATTTCAGAGCCGACGATTCCAGGCGGATTGATACCGTACATAACGTGGTCGGAGTTTTGGAAGGCAGAGACAGTTCCCGGGCCGTTGTAGTAACCGCTCATTTAGATGGCCCCGGATTCATGGGATATATTCATTCCCCCGGCGCTAATGACAATGCTTCCGGTTTAGCGACCATAATATATGCCGCGCATATCCTGGCAGAGCGTCGGGATGAATTGGAGATAGACGTTGTATTCGCGGCTTTAAACGGCGAAGAGACGGGTTTAATCGGAGCTCTTTCGCTTATACCTGAATTGATTGAGCGCTATAGTGAGCTTTACAATCTCAATTTTGACGGCATTGGCGCCACAGGCAGCGACACATACTTTCTGTTCGGTGAAGAATACTACGATTACCACCTATTATCAGTTTTTATGGAAATAATGGCGGAGCACGGGTTTGCTTACTTTGATCCTATATCAGCGACTGCCGACCACACCGCATTTCTTTTCCATGACATCCCCGCTATTTCAATGGCTCAGTCATACATGATTCATACCCCTAACGACACTATAGAGTTCCTGGACATTGAGGAAATCAGGCTGGTAGGCCGAATGCTGGCGGAATTTATTATTTACGGCGGCTCTGAGATGCATATCAGGGACGCCGGCTAACTGCTATCGACAGATCATATCGACAAGCAGCCCAGCGATTGGGCCGCAAAAATGCGCGAAGTTTCAACGCGCATTTTTGCGTAGCTGAGTATAGTAATATGACCTCGAAACAGTAACAAAGGAGGGGTGCGGGAAATCGGGAGATTTCCCGCTGTTTACCCCGACGCGTGCTACTGATTGAGAGGCATATTACTATAGTCGCGCAAGAAGTCTATTATTACAAAAAAATGACAAAAAGTCTTGACAAACACAACACTATCGGATAATATTATCTCGAAGGAGCGTTGCTGATGTCAAAAATTGAGTTATCCAATCAACAGATACTGTCATACGTCGACCACACCCTTCTGAAGCCTTTCGCGTCTTGGCACGACATTATTGTAATCTGCGACGAGGCCCTTGAACACAAGGTCGCTTCGGTCTGTGTGCCGCCGACATACATATCCCGCATACACAACAAATATGGCAGCTATCTGCCTGTCTGTACGGTTGTGGGTTTCCCGCTGGGCTACAGCACAACAGGGGCGAAGCTGGCGGAAGTCCGTCAAGCCGTTGCCGACGGCGCAATAGAAATGGACATGGTTATAAATATATCAGACGTTAAAAACAGTGATTTCAGCAAGATAACCGGTGAAATATCCGCGCTCAAGAAGGCGTGCGTCCAGGAAAATCATAAGAGCATCCTAAAGGTAATAATTGAGACATGCTACTTGACCGAATACGAAAAGATTCAGTTGTGCGGCTGTGTGACGGATGGCGGTGCCGACTTCATCAAGACTTCAACAGGCTTTGGCACGGACGGCGCAACCATGGAGGACGTGCTCTTATTCAAGCAGCACATAGGCAAGGATATTAAGATAAAGGCCGCCGGCGGCATAAAAACCCGCGAAGACATGGTGGCTTTCATTGAGGCGGGCTGCGCGCGCCTGGGCACAAGCTCGGCCATAAAAATACTTAACAGCGAACAGACCGAAGGCTATTAGAGGAGGCTTCATGGACTATCGACAACTGGCAAAGTCTGCGATTTCAGCACGCGACGCCGCGTATGCCCCATATTCTAACTTTGCCGTTGGCGCGGCGCTTCTTACTAAGTGCGGCAAGGTCTATTCCGGCTGCAACATCGAAAACGCAGGTTACTCTCCTTGCAACTGCGGCGAACGCACAGCTATATTCAAGGCGGTATCGGAAGGAGAACGCGACTTCGCGGCAATAGCCGTGGCGGGCTGGCTGAGAGGCGGCGTCCCCGGCATGGCATATCCATGCGGAGTATGCCGTCAGGTTATGATGGAATTTATGGATCCTGAAACATTTGAAATAGTAGTATGTACCAGCGAAAACGACTATACAGTCCATAAGTTAAAGGAGCTTCTTCCCCACGGCTTCGGCCCCGAAAACCTCGCGTGATTCGCTGAGGTTGACTTTATCTTCTATTAAATTTACATACATAGTAGAAGAAATTGCGCAAGCGAATCTTTTTGCGCAAAGCTACGCATAGTAGTAACTAGGCTTAGTTAAAACAAGGAGGAAAAAATGAAAAAGTTAATCAAAGTCGTATCGGCACTGACTATGGCAGCCCTGTTCACAGCAGCCTGCGCTCAGCCCGCACCACCGGCAGCGCCGCCTGTGCAACCGACTGACGCGCCTGCGCCTACGGCGCAAGAGGCTCCGGCTGCTGAAGAACCAGCACCGACCGATGGTTTAGATGCAAGCGACGTCCAAATTGCGTTGGTTGCCCACTCACCGGAATCTATCTTAGATGACGGCTCATTTAATGAAGGAGCATGGCAAGGGATACAGCGGTTTCTTTCAAACCACGGACTTCCAAGCAGCCACGCGAATTTCTTTCTGCCTCACGCAGCGGACGATGTTGCGCGTATTGACTTGATTGCCGACGCTATAGGCGCAGGCGCGAACATTCTTATTTTACCCGGCTTCCATTTTGAAAACGCGTTGTACGAAGCGCAAGACATTTTCCCGGATACTAAGTTTGTCTTGCTGGACGCTTCGCCAAGAAGAGACGGCGTAGCAAGAATAGAAAGCAATGTCGCGGCTATCCATTACGCGGAAGAAGAAGCGGGCTTTTTAGCGGGATACGCCGCCGTAATGGAAGGCTATAGAAGCTTAGGCTTTATGGGCGGTATCGCGGTTCCCGCAGTTGTGCGTTATGGCCACGGGTTTATCCAAGGCGCGGAGTATGCCGCCGCTTCTCTGGGCTTAGACGCCGGTGAAGTTACGATTAGCTATCATTACTTGGGCGGGTTTGCTCCCGATCCGGCTCATGCGACTATGGCCTCCGCCTGGTTTGCAGCCGGTACGGAAGTTATATTCGCTGCCGCTGGCGGCGCGGGCTTCTCCGTTAAGAGCGGCGCCGAAGGCGCAGGCGGTACCGTAATCGGAGTAGACGTAGATCAAGCCGGCGCGTCCCCTACGGTTATCACATCCGCAATGAAAGCTCTTGACGTATCTGTTTACGATTTACTTACACATTTCATGGAAGGCAACTTCCTTGGCGGTGGAGAGCTTAGGTATAACGCAGCTATAAACGGTGTGGGCTTGCCTATGGAATCATCTCGCTTCCAAGCTTTCACACAAGAGCAATATGAGAATATCTTTAATCAGTTGGCAAGCGGCGCGATTTCTGTATCCTCCAGTCTTGATATGGGTGATTTAGACGTATCCTTAGTTACAGTTAATGAAATGTAATTAAAACTTACAAAGGAGCGCTTTCTGCGCTCCTTTTTAGAACCTGTGTTCAATGCTCGAAATTCTGGCTAAAGCCTGAGTTGGGCGGTATTGGACACAGGTTCTTATACAACTGAAAGAGGCGAGTTCTATGTATATCATTGAAATGCGTAATATTACTAAAGAATTCCCGGGGATTATCGCAAACGATGACATTACGCTGCAGTTGAAAAGAAATGAAATACACGCTCTGCTTGGGGAAAACGGCGCGGGTAAGTCCACCCTGATGAGCGTGCTTTTTGGTTTATATAAACCGGAAAAGGGTCGTATATTTAAAAATGATGAAGAGGTAAATATTACGGGACCGGGAGACGCCAATTTATTGGGCATCGGTATGGTACATCAGCACTTTAAGCTGGTTCACAATTTTACGGTTTTAGAAAATATTGTGCTTGGAGTTGAAACGACCAAAAGCGGTATACTACAAATGAAGGAAGCAAGAGAAAAGGTATTGGCCCTGTCTAAAAGATATGGCTTTGATATTGACATAGACAAAGAAGTGCGACATATAAGCGTAGGAATGCAGCAACGGGTAGAGATACTAAAAATGCTTTATAGGGACAACGAAATCTTAATTTTTGACGAACCTACGGCAGTGCTTACGCCGCAGGAAATTGAAGCCCTTATGAAGACAATGAAAAATATGGCGGCTGAAGGTAAATCGATTTTATTTATAACTCACAAATTGGATGAAATCATGCAAGTGGCCGATAGGTGTTCCGTGCTGCGTAAAGGTAGGATGATCGGCACTGTTGACGTGGCTTCGACATCCAAGGAAGAGCTTTCCGAAATGATGGTTGGGCGCAAAGTTGCTCTAAGCCTTGATAAGGAAGAGGCGAGAGTCGGTGAAACTATCCTTAAAGTCAGAAATTTGTGCCAACAAGGAACAAAATATGGATCCGGCAAAAATAAGCTTAAAGATATATCTTTTGACGTTAAAGCGGGGGAAATTTTGTGCATTGCCGGCATTGAAGGAAATGGCCAAACAGACCTAGTCTACGCGTTAACCGGTCTTGAAGGAATAGATTCCGGTGAAATATTTATGGAAGGCAACAGTATAACTAAAGCAAAAATCAGACAAAGAACCGAGTCTGGAATTGCCCATATACCGGAAGACCGTCATAAGCATGGATTAGTTTTAAACTACTCGCTGGCATATAATACAATTTTACAAACTTATTACACCAGCGCTTTTCAAAAAAATGGATTTTTAAGAAGGCCGACAATTATGGAACACGCTAAAAATCTTATAAATCGCTTTGACATACGAAGCGGGCAAGGGGAGGAAACCATAACACGTTCTATGTCCGGCGGCAATCAGCAAAAAATTATTCTCGCAAGGGAAATTGATCGCGACCCAAAGCTGCTGATTGCCGTACAGCCTACCAGAGGGCTGGATGTAGGGGCAATTGAATATATCCACAAGCAGCTTCTGGCCCAGCGGGATTCCGGCAAGGCGGTGCTGCTTATCTCTTTGGAACTTGAAGAAGTAATGAATGTATCCGACAGAATTTTGGTTATGTATGAGGGTGAAATTGTAGCGGATGTAGACCCTAAACAAGTTACATTTCAAGAGCTTGGGCTTTATATGTCCGGCGCTAAAAGAGATGAGGTGGTGGTTGTATGAACCGCGACGGGATATTCAACTTTTTATCTTCCATTATAGTAATAATCGCCGGTCTTTTAATAGGCTTTATAATATTATTGATAAGCGATGCCGGCCAGGCTATTCCCGCTTTTATGACAATACTTACCTTTGGCGCTACTTCAATGCGTAATGTTGGGGATGTGCTACTGCTTGCAACGCCCATTATTTTAACGGGCCTTTCCGTGGCGTTTGCTTTTAGAACCGGCCTCTTTAACATAGGCGCCAGCGGGCAGTTTACTTTTGGAGCCTTTGTCGCTATTTACATCAGTATAGAGTTTACATTTTTGCCGCCGCCGGTACGTATTCTAACGTCAATACTGGCCGCCGCGGTGGTGGGGGCTTTATGGGGAGCAATACCCGGCATGTTAAAAGCCTACCGAAATGTGCACGAGGTTATATCCTGCATTATGACAAATTATGTGGCAATGTTTTTTGTCAATTTCATGATAATAAGCTTTATTTTCGACCAAGGCCGCGGCACAAGCCAGGCGCTGCCGTCTGATTCCAATTTGCCAAGCGCGGGTCTGGGATATATTTTTAGGGAGCCTTTTGGGGCTGCATACAGATCATCACATGTAAACATAGGCATAATTATTGCCATACTTATTGCGATCTTGGTGTACATAATTTTAGAGAAAACTACCTTCGGATATGAGCTTAAAGCCTGCGGTTTTAATAAAAGCGCCGCAAAATATGCCGGTATCAACGAAAACAGAAATATTATCACGTCCATGATGTTCTGCGGAGCTCTTGCCGGAATTGGCGGAGCTTTAAACTATATGAACGGTACAGGGCTGTCTATGAGCATAATAGATTCGCTTGCGACAGAAGGCTTTACAGGTATCTCCGTTGCGTTTTTGGGGTTAAATCACCCCATAGGCATTATATTTTCCGGTATATTGGTTTCGTACCTATACTTAGGCGGCGCCCGTATGCAGGTCTTTGGCTTTTCTATAGAACTTGTAGAAATTGTAATATCTGTAATAATCTATTTCTGCGCATTTGTGTTTTTAGTTAAGTCCTTCCTTGGGAAAACATTAAGAGGTCAGGGTAAGAAAGAAAGCTCTAAGGAAGGGGGAGAAGCGTAATGAATATGTTTTATTTTATAGCTCAGCACACTATGGTTTTCATGATACCGCTTATGATTGTCGCCTTGGGCGGTCTTTTTGCAGAGAAATCCGGCGTTGTAAATATTGCCCTTGAAGGTAAAATGATAATGGGCGCTTTTACAGGGATACTGTTTATCTCTACTTTTCAAGATCGCTTGTCCGGCCAGCCTATATTAATACTTGGGCTTTTTGTGGCATTGAGTACCGGTGTGCTTGTTTCGCTTTTCCACGCTTACGCAGCTATCAACTTGAAGGCTAACCAGATTATCAGCGGTATCTCTATCAATATGTTTGCCCCCGCTTTCGCGGTGTATGTTTCAAGGCTTATTACAGGTACTCAAAATGTACACTTCTCTAACCAATTCAGGATCGAAAGCGTACCGGTTTTTGGCGACATACCTATACTTGGCCCCCTGCTGTTTCAAAACACGTATATTACGACCTACCTAGGCTTTATTATTTTGGCTGTTTCCGCGTTTGTGCTGTTTAAAACAAAGTTTGGGTTAAGGCTTAGAGCCTGCGGAGAGCATCCGCAAGCGGCGGATTCCGTAGGTGTCAGCGTAGTAAAAATGCGCTACTCGGGGGTGCTGATTTCCGGCGCTTTGGCCGGCCTTGGCGGCGTAATTTACACTATCCCAATAACTACCGTATTTAGCGGCACGGTTTCCGGTTACGGTTTCCTGGCGTTAGCCGTTCTTATCTTCGGAGGGTGGCGCCCCGGGAGGATTTTGTTCGCCGCGTTCTTTTTCGGCTTAATGCAAACTGTTGCGTCAAGCTACGCAGCGATAGACTTTTTGCGGGAATTGGAAATACCTGCCCATTTCTACAGAATGTCTCCGTTTATAGCTACATTGATAGTCCTTGCCTTCACATCTAAAAACACCATGGCGCCTAAGGCCGTGGGGCAACCCTATGACAAGGGCGGGCGATAGGTACAGCTATGCTGAATATAGTGTTATACCAGCCGGAAATCGCCATGAACACGGGCAACATCGGCCGGACATGCTCTGTGACCGGCTCAAGCCTGCACCTTATACATCCGCTGGGCTTTGTTGTAGACGACAGGAAGCTGGCTCGCGCCGGAATGGATTACTGGCACAGTCTTAACGTATCATTCTACGAAAATTTTGATGATTTTGTATGTAAAAATAATGATCCCAAAATTTACATGGTCGAAACAAACGCTGGACGTTTTTACACAGAAACGTCATTTCCAAGAAATGCTTTTATAATGCTCGGCAGTGAATCCGGCGGAATTCCGGGCCATATTCTGCAAGACTACGCTGATACAGCCGTGCGTATTCCCATGTTACAGGGCTCACGTTCGCTTAATTTGGCAAGCTGCGCGGCGGTCGTAATTTTTGAAGCGCTCCGACAGCATGGTTTTGCCAACCTTTCGTGATATTACCTCTTATAAAACTCCGACACGCGGCAATAATATGATTGTGGCACATGTAACAAGCCTAGCTGACGATGTGTGTTACAAGACTCATATTATTCGATACAATCGAAACCCGTTTAGGAGGAAAGCATCATGAGCAATTATACAAACAAGAAAGCTGTTCCCGAGGCCCGCGCGGCTCTCGACCAGTTCAAGTACGAAGTAGCCAGCGAAATCGGCGTTCCGCTTAAGCAAGGCTACAACGGCGACCTGACATCGGCTCAGAACGGCTCTGTCGGCGGCTACATGGTCAAGAAGATGATCGAAGCCCAAGAGCGTCAAATGGCTGGAAACTCTGGTTACCAGCCTGGCAGATAACTTGCCGGTATTCATAAGCATAGTATAACAAAGAACCTGGCGGCATATCCGTCAGGTTCTTTTCATGTTTTATCACTATATAATCCCTTGCAGGTTTAACAAGGAAGTATCAATTTTTAACATTCCGATATCGCAGACGACCTCCCTGTAGTTTTGGGCAAAATCCCCGTGGCTGTCACAGCCGCAGGTTATGCAGAGGTCGTAGAGCTTACAAAAGTCGACGCATTTCTTAGTAAAGGCTTGAGTATGAACGGGATAATAGCACTCCAGGCCGCCTATGCCTGCGGCCAACAACTTAAAAAGCTTGCCGGGGACTTCGTTCTCTATCCAATACATACCTGGGTGCGCAAGTACCGGAACGCCTCCGGCAGACCGAATAATTTCGCAAGCTGTCTCCATGCTGTCAAATTCCAAGGATTTTCCGTACTGCTTTATAAACTTGAATCCATCAAGCAGAAGGTCTTCGCATAGTCCACGGTCATACAAGTAGTTGATGCTCTTCCAGCCGCCCCTGTGCGGAGGCTTTTTATAAGCGGCATAATCTTCCAGCGAAAGCGCCGGATAGTCTTTGGCCATGTTTTCTACCAGGGTTAACCCTTCCAGCTTATATTCGGCTTGGTTTCTGTCAATTAGCTCCAGCATAGCCTTATCGTCAGGGTCAAAATTATAGGCCAGCAGATGTACGATTGTGCCGCCCCAGCTTACGTCCAGCTCCACACCTTGAATCAGTGTAAGCCCTAAGGCGTTGCAAGCCGGCCTTAATCTGTCATAGGCTTCGATAGTGTTGTGGTCGCTTATAGAGATGATAGAGATACCCCTATCTTTTGCGATTGCCGCCACTTTCTCCGGTGTCTGCGTTCCGTCAGAAAAGCATGTATGGATGTGCATGTCTGCGTACAAAGCAATACTCCGTTCTATATTCATAATGTTTTGTGGGATAAATTTAGTATTCCAGCCAGCTTATCTGCATACAGACTAACCCATTCATTTTCATAAATAACTTCGCGCGAGATCTGTCTAGGTATCATAGTTACCCTTCTGATGTAAAACTACAAGCAGGATACAATCGGATATTACTGTGATTTTTCAGCGTGTTCTAATCATTTTCCCATGAATAATCCGCCGGACGCTGCTGACTTGACCCGAACACATGGTTTATGGCATCGGCGATTCTAGCGGCGGCGAAACCGTCGCCGAACGGATTTTTAGCGGCGGCCATACGGTCGTACGCGGACTTGTCATCCAGCAGAAATTTGACTGACTCGTAAACGCTTTCTCGCTTTGTCCCGGCCAACAGCAGCGTGCCGGCCGTCAAGCCTTCGGGGCGCTCCGTGACGTTGCGCAGGACTATCACCGGTTTGTTAAGGCCGGGCGCTTCTTCCTGTATGCCCCCTGAATCGGTCAAGGCCATGTACGACAAATTGATGAGGTTGTGCATATCATTCATGTTTACGGGTTCGGTTGTGATTACGCCGGGGTGTGAGCCCAGAGTTTCTTCGACTTGCTTCAAGATAGCGGGGTTCCGGTGGACAGGGTACACAAAGAGCACGTCTTCGTAATCGTCAGCGATTTGACGGATGGCCTTCAAAATATTGTCAAGGTTTTCGCCGATGTTTTCGCGGCGGTGAGCCGTCATTACTATTACTCGTTTTTTAGAATAGTCGATTCCGCGCAGCTTTGGTTCAGCGAATACGTATCCGGCGAAAACAGTGGTTTTGAGGCAATCTACGGCGGTATTGCCAGTCACGAATATTTTTTCGTCGGAAATGTTCTCTTTGAGAAGGTTTTCCCGAGAAACGCTTGTCGGCGCGAAGTGGTAGTCAGCCAGAGCCGCAGTCAGGCGTCGGTTCATTTCCTCGGGATAAGGCTGATATTTGTCGTACGTGCGAAGGCCCGCTTCCACATGGCCGAGCTTAACGCCGCCGTAGAAGGCGGAAAGGCTTCCGGCGAAGGTTGTGGATGTGTCGCCGTGGACAAGCATTATATCCGGCCGAACCCGCGCGATCACATCTCCCAGGCCGTTCAGGCAGCGTGTTACAATATCGGTAAGGCTCTGTCCCGCCTGCATAATGTTCAGGTCGTAGTCCGGTATAATATTAAAGACTTGCAGCACCTGGTCAAGCATTTGTCTGTGCTGCGCCGTTACACAGACTACGGATTCAAATTCGTCGGGCCGTGTTCTCAGCTCGTTAATAACCGGAGCCATCTTCGTGGCTTCGGGGCGCGTGCCGAAAATGCTCAAAACCTTGATTCTATCCATCGTTATGCGACCCCTCCCGCGTTTCTTGCTGGTGGCGCAGCAGCTTTTGCTGGAAGAGCTCGATTGCGCGCATATTTTCCATTATTTCGTCCAACTCCTCCTGTGAGGTATCGGGCTTACTTCCGATTGGAGATTCTGCCGCCGCTTTATCTTCCTGTGAGGGCGGAACAATTGGAATTTCCTTGGTCTGAGGCTCTTCGGACGCTGTGGAGACAGCTTCATGAGCGGCTTCATCTCCCGGCCATTGCTTGAGCGCCGTTACCGCGTCCTTGACGTCGTTGGACACAGCCTTGCTGTATATCTTCTTCCTGCTGGCTCTTGCCTTGGCCTTGGCCTTGCTTACCTTGCGCACCTTGGATATCTCGGCGGTCGGCTCGGGAGCGTTGGCCTCGTGCTGCTCGCTTAGCCGGCGTTGACGGTTCTTGAGGTCTGCCAGGCGTTTATCGCGCTTTAGCTTATGCGAGCCCATGTTAACCATGGGTTTCCACTCCAGGGCCACCTTGATCGCTTCGAGCTCTTCGTCTGTGAGTGTATGCGAAGACCTGCCTCCAAGTACTTGCTTCGCGTATGTGTAGGATGCGTCACGAGCGTGGATTGTCGAGACTACGACGCCGTCGTCGTTTTCGTCCAGCAAGGCCAGCGCGAAGGACTGGTCGCCGCCCATGGACTCAAAAGGGTTGTATCGCACTACGCCGACCTTGCGTATACAGGTGACAAGACGGAAATTTATGTCGTCGATAAGCGCCAGTATTTCGTTGTACTTAGAATCCACGCCCGACACCTTCTCGAGATATTCGTCAAGCATTGTCTCCATGCTGCGCCGCCTGGTTCGTCCTCCGAAAAAGCGGTACAGCCTCTGGTGCGTCTTGTTCAGGATGTATGTAATTAACACCACCATGACGAATATAACCGCCACCGCCACAATCAGCGCGATTGTGACAAGAGGGGAGTATTCGTTCAAAGCGTCGTATAAGCTCTGCAAAACATTCTACCTCAATCTCTTAAACATTCCGATCAGTCTCTCCAGCTCGTCGCCGGAATAGTACTCGATCTCTATCTTGCCCTTTTTCTTGCCGTTTACTATGTTGACTCCTGTTCCCATGATCGTCCTGAGGTCGCTCTCGACTGCCGCGAACCTGGGCGCCCCCGAAGGTTTAGACGCCCGCGGCGTCCATGTGTCTTTAACAGGCAGGGTTTCTTCCTGCCTTTCCTTTAACAGCGCCTGAGTCTGGCGGGTGGTCAAACCTTCATCAATAATTTTCTCGGCAAGCTCGTACTGCGCGTCGTTGTCCTTAATAGTCATGACAGACCGGGCGTGGCCGGGGGTAAGGCTGCCTTCTATCAGATAGTTTTGCACGCGTAAGTCAAGGTTCAGCAGCCCAAGGGCATATGTAATTGAGTTACGGCTCTTTCCCACCTGCTTTGAGATTTCCTCCTGCGTAAGCTGGAATTCGTCGGCAAGGCGCCTGTAGCACATAGCCTCTTCAATGGGGTTGAGATCCTTGCGCTGTATGTTCTCTATAAGAGCGACGTGCAGTACTTCCTCGTCGGTGTAATCTTTCACGATTACCGGCAGGTGCGTGAGGCCCGCCAGACGCGCGGCGCGCCAACGGCGCTCCCCCGCGATTATCAGATAGTAGCTGTCGTCGACTTGTTTCACAATAAGAGGTTGTATTACGCCATAGCTTTTTATGGATTCAGCCAATTCGGCCATTGATTCATCGTCGAAATGCTTGCGCGGCTGGTCGGGGTTCGGCTCTAACTGTGTGAGTTCAAGCTCTAGTACGCCCACCTGGTTTCCGGTCTGCATCGTTTTTTCGCTGGCGCTGATAAGCGCGCCCAAGCCGCGCCCAAGGCCTCTTTTCTGCATCAATACAAGTCCTCCTTCTCTATTACTTCCTGAGCCAGCAGCATGTAGCATTCCGCTCCCTTTGACCTGCTGTCGTAGAGCGTTATGGGAAGGCCGTAGCTGGGCGCTTCCGCAAGTCTTACGTTGCGCGGGATGATACTCTTGTACACATTGTCGCCCATGTGCCGTTTCACCTCGTCAACAACCTGTGCCGAAAGATTCGCTCTGGAGTCAAACATGGTGAAGACCACTCCCTCGATTTCCAGCGACTTATTAAGATCGGCCCGGATCAGCTCGATAGTTCGCAGAAGCTGGGACAGACCCTCAAGAGCGTAGTATTCGCATTGGATCGGCACAAGAACAGTGTTTGCGGCGACCATTGCGTTTATCGTAAGTATGCTTAGAGACGGCGGACAGTCTATCAGGACAAAGTCGTAAAGGTTGTTGCAATTTCTCAGCAGCTTTTTGAGAATGAATTCCCGCCCGTCACGCGACGGCAACTCTATCTCGGCGCCTACGAGTTCGATATTCGCGGGTATCAGACTTAGCCCTTCGACGCTTGTGGCTACTTCGGTTTCGTGCATATAGCTTCCGCCCATAAGCAAAGTATATGTAGTTTTTGTGAGATTATTTTTGTCAATACCCAAGCCGCTGGTGGTATTGCCTTGGGGGTCGGCGTCCACGACCAGAACTTTCTTGCCGGCCTGCGCAAGACATGCCGATAGGTTGACGGTAGTGGTTGTTTTGCCTACTCCGCCTTTTTGGTTTGCTACTGCGATGATCCTTCCCAAAACAATCAGCTCCGAGTAGTTATTAGACCTTTCGTTAACCCAGATATTATAACACAGTTTATCTTCTCGTGGTAGCCTTTTTTCGTAAAAACAACAACGCCCACGCCGGAAAATTTTCCGACATGGGCATTCGATAAATGACGGCAGTACTACACCATCGACCCGGTTTGAGACTGCGAAAGCGCCGTCTTTACCGTGGTGATCTCCTGAGGTGAGGCAGCCGCGGAAGCCTTGTAGTACCCCTTCTGCTCCGCCAGCTTGTACAGGTCGTATTGGAACTTCTCGTCGCCGTCCCTCATCTGCTGAAACGTTTGGCGCAAGTTGGGGCACGAGCACTCTACGATCATTTTTGCGTAGTTGCCAAGGCTCGCCTTCGAGCCGCTTAAAACATCCAGAACCATGTCTTTCTCATGCATGATGTCATTCCTCCGTTCTAATGTTTTTGTTACAGCATCTGCGTCAGCTTCTGAGCCGCCTGAGAAGCCTGCTTGGAAGCCTGTGAAAACATCTGCTTTATCTGCGGGTCGTTGCACTTGTTCGCAAAGTCGTTAAGCTTTGCGGCTTGAGTCTGGTGCGATGAGGCGCATTCTCTGATGGAGTTAAGCTCCTGTAAGTTTACATTTCCGTTTCCCATAGATGTCTCCCTTTCTAGCAAATTCTAGTCTGGTATTGATAGTGCCGGTTACCTGAGGACAGTCCGCGGATCAACGCTTACACCATGATTTTCAACACGGAAGCTGACGTGGTTTCCAAGCAGCACACTGTATATGGAAGGGCTGCCCACTCCGCCGATAGGCTGTCCGGCTCTTACAACATCTCCTGCGTTTACTAACACACCGTCTTGTAGCTGACTGTATGTAGTAATCCAGCCGTTGCCATGGTTGATTATTACATAGTTGCCGCTTTCGCGCGTATAGCCCACAAATTCGACAATACCCGCCGACGATGCCAGTACCTGTGAACCGAGTTCAGCCGCGATGCTGATGTTGTCGTTGGTTCTGTACTGATCGAGGGTCATGTCATAGATCAGCCGGTCAGAGCTGTAGCTCATGACGACGTCTCCGAGCACGGGCCACTCCATACGCTGTGAAATGTCGAAGAAATCAAACAGGTACGGGTTTTCGGCGCCTTGCTCTTCATATACCACTTCGTCCGGCGAGTCCTGTTCCGTAGCCGGTGGAGCTGCGGGAGCAGGGCTTGCGGCCGGAGCTTGAGGAGTCTGTGCCGGGGCTTGCGCTCCGGGCGACGGGCTTGGGGATGCCTCAGGGCTCGGCGACGGCGTTACGTTACCGGCCGGCAGATCATCCGATCCGGGGGTCGGGCTTGGTTCCGGACGGTTTCTGCGCAGGGCGATCTCGTCCTCCAACGCTTGCCGGTCAAGATAGCTCTGGGTGTCATTGGTTCCCACCGGCTCGAGCTGCGCGATGTCGATCTGATTCGCGCCTTCCTCGGCAAACTCCGCCTGTCCGGCTAGGTTGTTAAGGGAAATAGCAGCCGCCGTAATCATAACAACACCCAGGCATGAATAAAGCGCTACGTAGAACCCTTTTTTCTTGAAGATACTTTCTTTTGGATCTTTCTTATTCATCCATTTACACCTCCAGTAAGTAGTATTACCGGAGATTTTTTTGTTATTCATTCAATTTGGAAAAAATAGAAAAATCTTTATAATTTTTCCTTGATTGGCAAATTATTCTTAATGAAGTATTCTAAGACCGGGATAGTAGCGGAAGATCGCTCTGCCAAGTATGTCGCTCTCGTGTACGAAGGGGTTGTTCCAATGCCGCGAGTCCATTGAGTTGTTGCGGTGGTCGCCAAGCATAAAGTACGAATCTTCAGGCACAACAAACGGCCCGTAGCTGTGGCGCGGCGGATCGCTGGGATTTAAGAACGGCTCGTTCAGCGGTACGCTCTCGTTTTCGCCTTCACGTTGAATCAATACCATTCCATTATCAATGAATACGGTCTCGCCGGGCAGCCCGACAATACGCTTGATAAAAAGATCGCCGCGCGGATTGTCCGGGTCTGGAAGAATTACGATGTCGTGACGCTGCGGCTCGCTCAGCAGATATGAAAGTCGAAAAGCAATAATCCTGTCGCCCGTCATGATCGTCTGCTCCATAGAGCCTGAAGGTATCACAGCGTTCACTATCACAAAAAAATTGAAAAACAGAGCCAGCACAATTGTTATAACAATCAGCCTAATCCAGCCAAATACCTCTTTAATCATTTCGTTGCGAAATTCCTTATTCAAGTTAATGTCTCCTCATTCTCTAAGCTTTATTACCACAACGCATTATATCAAAGATTCAACGACTTGTAAAGGAATGTAGTTGATGAATGGAAAAACATGCAGTATAATAACGTAAGTTCGATGAACAAAAACCGTTCCTCGAACTTCGATCCTATCCGCACAATTTGCGGGGATTTCCCCGCAAATTGTGCGGATAACCTGAAAAATGCTTCGCATTTTCAGCCGCTTACGCGGCTGGTTCGACTTTGCCGAACTCATGTTGTAATAAAACTCAAAGCAAGGAGTGATTCATATTTCCGTTTTGAAAAAGGCCGACATAGCCTTAATGATAGCATTTACCGCCACAGCCGCACTTGGGCTTTGGTACTTGGCGGAGCTTCGCGTTGGCGGCGGTTATGCCGACATCATTCGGCGCGGTTCAGTTGTCCAAACGCTGGAGCTTAGTATGGACACAGTGCTCACGGTAACTGACGACGGACTGCTGAACGTAATACAAATAAGCGGAGGAGCCGCCGAGATGATCGGCGCGAACTGCCCCGACAGCCATTGTATACACCAGCGCCCGATTATGTATACCGGCCAAACTATCGTTTGCCTTCCAAACCGGCTTGTAATCCAGATACGCGCCGCCGCCGAGGCAGAGCACGACGTCATACTGCGATAATGAATAACATTTCCCGCACCAGGTCAATTGCCATAACCGGCATATTCGTGTCATTCGCCGTAATACTCAGCTTCCTTGAGAGGCTTCTGCCCGCGCCGGTTCCGCTTCCCGGCATAAAGCTGGGCCTTGCGAATATCATCGTGATAATATTCCTGTATCGCTACGGCGTAAAGGAAGCCGCCAAAGTACAGATTTTGCGGATACTTTTGTTTTCCGCGCTCTTCGGGGGCATCGGCAGCGCCATGTACAGCTTTGCCGGCGGCGCATTGAGCCTTGGGGCAATGACGTTCTTTAAGAAGGTCGGTGTCTTCGGCGTGGTCGGTGTAAGTGTGGCCGGGGGCGTGTTCCACAACGTTGGTCAAATAGCCATAGCCGCTGTGGTCGTACAAAGCGCCGGTCTGTTCGCGTACCTTCCTGCGCTGATTATATCGGGGCAAGTCGCCGGCCTGGCAACCGGGCTGGTGGCGTTTTTTGCGCTGTCGAGGCTGCGTAAGATTGAAAATAATTCTGACGATTAAAATAGTCATTGACAAACTATAACTATCGTGATAGTATGATGATAACTATTGCAATAGTTGGAGGTGGAGTCATGGCAGTAAAGGTTTTCGACTCAGAATTAAAAGTCATGGAAGCCCTGTGGGAAGAAGGAGACTTAACCGCTGGGCAGCTTGCCAAAATATTGAAAGATCAGACGGGCTGGAACCGCAACACAACGTACACCGTCATCGGCAAGCTGATTGACAAAGGGGCAATTGAGCGCTATGGGTCAAATTTCTCCTGCAGGGCGGTTATTACAAAGGAGCAGGTACAGCGTAATGAAGTGAAAGAGTTGATAGGCAAACTGTTTGGCGGTTCGGCAGGGGTGTTCTTGTCCGCGTTTCTGAGCGACAGCGAATTGCCTGACGGCGAGATAGAGCAATTGAAACAAATTGTCGAAAAGCTAAAGTGAGGTGGCTACTGTTGAGTAACTTGCAAGCGATGAGCATATCGGCGGGACTGCTTGTGATTATCATTGTACTTATCCGGGCTGTCGCTTTGAACAAGCTGCCGAAGACCGCGTTTGTTGCGTTGTGGGGCGTCGTCCTCTTTAGACTGCTTGTGCCTGTTACTATCCCTGTGCCGTTTAGTCTTCATCCCTATCATTCGACAGAGAGATTTTCAGATCGCTTCTTGCCTTATCCACCGTCTCTAATGCTTCGTCAATTAGAACTATACAATAGATAGACATATTCAATAAAAATAACACTTGACAATTCTTAGCAAATAATATAGCATATTGTATGATAAGTAATTACCATATAATAATAGGAAAGGTAATGATGCTGTATGCAAAAGCCAGAAAACAGTAACATGTTTCTCAGCATGTGCACCTTCTTGATAGCCGCCGCGCCAATGATGGACATGACATCAAGAAGCCCTCTCGGTGTGTGGGGTGAACCTAGTTATCCCGAAGAACAAGATTATGCTTAGACATTTAAAAACATGACCGCCAGCTCAAGCCGGTGGTCATGTTTTTTGCGGCTGCTATAGCTCAAAACTAAACTTCATGCACTTTTCGCCATGGAAAGATCTACTGTCCTGCAAACAAAGGTCGCAATCATTTTCCACGCTGATTACGCTGAATCTGCGCAATCCGTGTACCTTCTTAGTTTTTAGCGAATAATCCTCAAAAATCATTCGCAGCGTA
>Ga0131853_10008933_pt1 | contig 18287 bp, 13 predicted proteins | sample TergutLab28metaG_FD_92764 | JGI IMG/M metagenome (GOLD analysis project Ga0131853, IMG submission 92764) | Labiotermes labralis P1 segment gut microbial communities from Petit-Saut dam, French Guiana - Lab288 P1 (version 2) (version 2) | ecosystem: Host-associated > Arthropoda: Insects >... | reverse complement strand
TTGTACTGATATATTTGTAATGACGGTACACTTGTACTGATATATTTGTAATGACGGTACACTTGTACTGATATATTTGTAATGACGGTACACTTGTACTGATATATTTGTAATGACGGTACATTTGTACTGATATATTTGTAAGATGCTCTTTTAATGACAATTTAAAATAAAGCTATGCGTGTAGCTGCAAAAGAATTGTGTCCGCCGTTATGAAAATTCAGGTAATTGAGAATTTTAAAATACTATTAATTTGATTGTTTCAGACCAGTCTGTGGCGTTGTTCGAATATAAGTAGTAGAATGAGTGTTGAGTTTCACAAGTAATGATTATAAGGGGAAATCTTTTGTTCTAGCAATGTGTAATATCGTATTCTATTCTTTTTGTTTATTTCTACGTTACCTCCACCTAATTTGAAATATTTGGTCTTCCGTAATTTCATCTTAAAACTTCAAGATTAAATTATAAACTCCAAAATCTTACTGTTTGGCTCTTGTTTTACGTGTTTTTAAATTAATTTAACTTTTTGGGACCGACATTAATTCCAAGTGCAGTTTGCAGAACACCAGGATTTAAATTATGAGACTTGGTACTTTCGTTCAAAGTGTCACAGAGAGAAAGAAGTTAAATTATGAATATTTCCAACACGGAAATAAAAGAATTGCGGAAATTGATCGATGCATATGTTGGATTAACACTCACGCACTAACGCAACAATAGCATACTGATAAAAATCGCCTTATCACATATTATATTTATGTTCACCTACAGGTTTCGACCCTTTTTGCCACCAGCAATGTGGTATTTTACAAGAATATAGATGAAACATAACAGCATGGTTAAGAATATTCATATAATGTATAATAAAACATATTCTATCTTTGTGTGTTTTCCTTTTTCCTACTTAGGTTTAAATATTTCCTCAACGCACGGATACGGAACACATAAAGCTTCATAAACGGTTGTCTTCATTAACCCGATTATTATTTATATGTGCGTTTGTGTATGTATGTGGTTTTTATATGCACATTGCGATATGTGGCTACGTGCTTTTTCTGTGTTGGGAGCACGTTCGATGCATATAGCGATCAATATTCACGTCTAAGATGTCGAGTAATGTAAAATATTTGTATTTCCACATTGCTTTAAAGTGTCAACAATTTCTTCCAGTCAGCTAAATATTTATTGTGTCACTATTGCCATTGTAAATAAGGACCATGTATCATAGTGAATAAGGAAATCCATTACTCTTTTGAATTTTTTGTGCGCTCTTGTACAATGCGTTGCGTACAAAATGCAACATTTTCAGTGTCTCTGCACCTCATAAAAATTGGGCAAATTTTACAATACTTATTCCAACAGCTGCAAAACAATGTAACTGCACATCTGTGCCGCAATTAGCCTTTATTCTTCTCTTCGTTAATCACCTCCCTGAAGATGGCCAGTGTAGGTCGAAACCTTTAGGAAGAGTATCATATATTTATGAATCTAATGTCTTTTATTGATGTACAGTTGTCGTAATAAATATCGTGATCTAATTTACTGCAATTAACATAAGTATTTTTAAAATTAACCCTTTGACGCCTAATGTCAACTATAGTGGTCGTACCGTACCGCTAACCTCTAAAGTTGCATTTTATATATTTATTCAACAAATACAGGTACTGAATATTTTAAACATGATATATACTCCCCGTTTTTTCTCTTCAAACTGCAGTTGGTTTCATTATTCTTACGTATTTGTTTCCTGTATTATTCACATTTTATATACAGGATGTGCTAAAATAAAAAAAATTATTACGGCACCAAAAGGTTAATAATTGTTTATGTGGCAGCCTGCGTGCTCTTTTCTGGCATACAGTTCGTAACTCGACGTATTGAAATGTAGAATTTAAATTGATGCATATTTTAAGATGAAGTATTTTGGTTAGCGCTAGAATAAACGAGCAGAACTGAACGTGAATATAATTCTATTTCTTGTTTCGATATGCAGCAATAGGTATCATAAAACATCGAATATATCGATTGTAGCGGGCTAATGTAGTGATTTTAGGGTATATGTCATATCCTAGTTGATGTGTTCTCAGTTATATCTGAGGGTTATACATGCACATTAGAATCATTAATTAGATCCGAGGGAAAGGTACTGAGTTACATTAGGACACGTACCTACCAGGTAAGTTAAATTCTGCAAGCCTATCTTTATCTGTACGTTTCACAGCGTATCCGAAGTAACCTCAGTAACTATGATTTGTAGTGTTTGGTGGATGCCAGATGTTTTTCGCTTGAAGCGTGATAGTGACCGCTTCCCTATATCTACACATGCAGCCGATATCTCGAAAAAGTAGAAAGTTACCTTGCAACATCCCCCCCCCCTTTCAATTTTTTATGTCTTGGACCTTCGGCTCATCAGCAATTGTATTTCTGTTTCAGGTTTTTTCACCGTGCTGCTTTATATACTGCTAGTGCTATAGGCTTGTGATCGGAATTTGCCGTTTCGAGGTACTGTATATATTTGAAATTCCGGGGTCAATCAAATTTCCCTACTCGTAATAGCACGTTGAATCTCTCCAAATAAATGACGCAAACTTTGCTGTTTAAATCCGTGAATCATGAACGGGTGATCTTTAAATTGTAGCTTAAAAAATTCTAAAGCAACTGAAATAATGATTTATGATTTGTATCTTGGAACAGAAACTTCGAGTCGATATTTTTTAGCCATGTAGAAATGCATGTTATTTGATTTTATTTACGTTTAGATTAGTTGCAAATTTGTCATATTGGCTAAAATTATGGAACAGAACGGCGTGATATTACTTTCATTCCAGCGTGAGTTGTTTAACGTCGCTATTATTTCAGTAATGTGATAAAAATTTTCATTAATATAAATCATTATGTGTGTAATTTTGCGATTAAGTAATTTGAAACTTCTAGTTCATGAAAAATTCTATTTATGTATGCAATATATGGGCAGAAAATTAATGTCTGCTGTTTTGTTTGGTATCAAGTTCCTTAAAGTTTGTAAGTTTCAGCACACGTGTGCTTTGTTTAGTTATAGCTATTTATTTTGCTTTGATGTATCACGGCAACATGTTGTAATTAGGTCCCTTTAGGTATTTGTATATTTGTTGGTTCAAAAATTCAGAACTGTTTCGCTGTTGATTTTGTTAGATGATTTTAATCAGCTGTTAGCCTCTTGGTACCATATGAAGTGCTGTTGTTGACATCAAAGTGCCCATGTGTAATATCTGCTTTACAGTACGAGTAAATTTTGTTGTGTGTAGATATATGTTATTTTGAAAATCTAATTGAATGCGAGTTAACTGTGAATTTACGGTTATTGATTTAAAAGAACCGAAACTTGTTTTATTGCACGCTTTGATTTACTGCTTTTTTTTTAAAGGAGGAATTATTTTCAGTATTCTGTCCATTTTGAATTATAATTTACCTGTTGCTTCGTATGGGTGTGAAACTTGGTCGTTGACATTGCGGGAGGAAAGGAAGCTGAGGGTGTTTGAGAACATGGTGTTGAGGAGAATATTTGGACCTGGAGGGACGAGGTAACGGGCGAATAGAAGAGATTGCATAACAAGGAGCTAAATGATATGTACTCCTCACCCAATATTGTGCGGGTGATAAAATCGAGAAGAATGAGATGGGCTGGGCATGTGGCGCGTATGAGTGAGGGGAGGGTGTGTATAGGGTCTTGGTGGGGAAACCGGAGGTAAAGAGACCACTTGGGAGGCCTAGGCATAGATGGGTTGATAATATTAGGATGGATCTCCAGGAGGTGTGATGCGGGTATATGAACTGGATTGGGTTGGCTCAGAATATAGACAATTGCCGGACGATTGTGAGTGTGGTAATGAACCTTCGGGTTCCGTGAAATGCGGGGAATTTCTTGACTAGCTGCTACCCAATTAGCTTATCAAGAAGGATTGTGCACCATGGAGTAAGTAAGTACGTTCTGTCTGTTTTGCCTTCGTCAAATCTTGTAAATCAAAATACCCTCGAAGAAGTCCGATCTGAAACCAAACAGAACAGACTACGATCGGTGTGTCTGTACTTGATTCATATCATGGGTTTTGCATGACTGTTCAATGTTTTTTAAGAAACTGGAAGTATAATCAAGCCCTATGATGTCCCTCCACAGTGTGAAGCAAACATGCAACATGGAATTTATTCAGGCTGTGTGTATTAAAAGTATTCAAATGTTTGAAAATGTATTTTCTTTTTGAAACCATGTAAATTACACTTCAGTGTTCTAATATTACTCACTAAATTTATTATATCAAGACTTTTGAATTACGATTCTTTCAGAACTTTATACATTTTTACAAGTGATAAGGTCTAATATCCTCATCTGGTTTTATTTACTTAAATAAACGCTTTCCTTAAAATTGTGCTGGTATACCGAGAGACTTATATTTCTTGTATAGATATAGTATACAGACTTCATGACATTATGAATAGAATTACGATTAAACAGATGTTTTTTAACTAATAGCCAATGTAAAGTATTTTTATGAAATGAAAGTATAGAGTTCCAGTGAGGACATTGTTCTAGTTTCGATATGGTGTTCCGGCAGCAAATAAAATGTAACTCTAATATTATAATAATAACGTGTGTGACGTAATGTGTTATGTAACTTGCACTACGAAATGCTCTATTGTATAAAAGCACAAGACAGAAGGACCACACGTGTCGCTGTGTTAAGATATGGCGTTCTGTTTTATTCTTCATTGCACCCGTTTCGTTTCTTCATTCTTGTCTTTCACTTGGAGCAGAAACATGAAGAAGGACAGCGTCTCTTGCATTATCTGCAGCAGACAAATATTTAGTTTAGCGATGTACAGATATAGGATGTAAGAAATCATAGGACTCGTGTGAGTGAAATTAAAAACCTACAATCCTGATTGTTCAATTAAGAGCTCCGCAGTATGACGTAACGTTTGAACCTTCAGGGTCAGTAATTGTGTGACTGTTCCGGGTAATTATGGCTGTTTTACCGGATATTATTGAAGATCAGTTGTGTAAAATTTGTTCTTTAGGTTGGCATAATTTTATGTTCTTTATATTTCACGAAATAGGTGCCGTATATAAAATGTTCTTGAAAATTTCACAAGTAGTTTATGTAAGTACAGTCTGCACCTTATGTAGTTGTTTGTAATTAATGTCGTAAAATTAACTTGATTGATTTGACATGATTATTTCTTAATTCTTGTAAATAAAGGGTTATATTTTGCAGATGTTTCTTTACCACATTTAAATATAACCTCTCCCCCCATTATGTAAGTTGTTTGTAAATACTCCTTAAGGATATTTAGGAAATGAGAGTCTGGACGTTCTTCAATAATAACTTAGTTGTAATTCTATATCTGGTGGTGGCTGAAAAAATAAAATTGATTTTTTTTCAAACAATTAGTGGAGAAGGTTTAGAATGCGATATCATCCCTGGACATGGTGGTGCAATTTTCCGTGTCTCTGCGACACAATTGTGAAGGTCGCGTGTTTGGTACCTCATGTTTTCATGGGAATTTTTTATTGAAATAATCTCCCGACCGCACTATGGACCTGGAATCGACTCGGCCTCTAACAGAAGTGAATACCTGGAATATTTACTTGGGGAGAGAGTAAAGACGGCCGGCGCGTATGGCTGACAAAACGACAAGTTTAATCTACCGATTGTATTGACATCTGGGAGCCTTAACGTACTAAAAGCTCTTTGATCTGTTTAGTCCTACACCTAACAGGCTTTATTGCACAGAGAGAATCAAAGAAATGTTTGTGCTACAGTCAAGCGGAATAATTACGTTGATGATACTCACAACTTATAACTCTTGTTTGCTTTTTGCTTTCGTAATTCAAACGCCCAATATTAGATGGACACTACAGAAACCCTTATGCGGCCCTTGAGAGAAATCATGTAGATAACTCCTACACCTGCACTCCGAGAGCAACTGTTGAATTGCAGGTATGACAATAAAATTACGACTCAACAAAGGAAAAATCAGTGCCCTCGAATTCCATTCAACATAATTTTTTATGACTCTTCAATTTGTGGGTTTCGGAGGAAGTTCCATAAAACTTCTTCAAGTCGCCACTAACCTAGGCATTTTTGTGCAGTCTGTAGCTGCTGTTATACTATGTATGCGAGGTAATTTCGTTTCCTCCGTGTATAGTACTATATAAAATCATATTATTCCTGACTTATCCTCTCACTTTACCTCAATTTTAAATACATACATTCATCGTGGTCACGTTTGACACCGGAACAAACTTTCCAGCTGTCAGATGGAAACCCTTGTTAGCTGTAGCAATGATGAACATCAGACATCGCTGAAATGGGATACCAGTTCCCACCCAGTCGCACCCGAATGCCGCGTCCTTCACTCCCTCCACCTGAAACATTTCACACTCTGAGCCATGCTTCCGAACTTGTAGAAATTTTTCTTTTGACCAGAGATGCCTTCAAAAGATATTATTTTTGATGTAGATATCGCTGTTGGTGTAGCAGATAACAAATATATATTTTTATTCAGTTATCCATCGCATGCAACGAACTTTTTCGTAACGTATTCCTGTCGAATAGTTTCGGCTCAGGTCGAAACATCGACAGGCCGCTACGCCTATTTAAATACTTACTTGCTTACTTACTTACTTACTTAATTACACAATGTAGCAAATTCCTGCTTGAGAAGTTCATATTTTTCAGCTAGTCAAGGAAATCTCCTTATTTTATGGAACACGATTTTTTTTACCGCGTTTACAATGGCACGCCACCTGTCCGTACCCTGAACCAAATCAATCCATTCCATACCTCTCACCGAAATTCGTGAAGATCCCTCTTAATATTATCCTCTCTTATAAGCCTTGGTCTCACATGTGGTCTCTTTCCCTCAGATTTCCCCACAGATATCTGTATTCACATCTGTTCTCCCCATAACGTGCTACTTGCCCTGCCTAACTTATTATTCTCGATTTGATTACCAGAATAATATTTGGTGAGTTTTACAGATCATTAAACTTCTCATTACGTAGTTTTCTTCGTACACCTTTTACCTCATCTCTCTTAAGCCCAAATATTTTCCTCAAATCCCTTTTCTCAAAAACTTTCAGCCTACGTCCCTCTCTCAATATGAGGATCAAAGTTCACACCCATAAAAAACTACACAAAATTATAATTGTGTATATGACAATGTTTATATTTTTGGACAGCAAAGTGGAAGACAAATGATTCTGCATAGAATGATAGCAAGCATTCCCTGACTTAAGTCTGCTCTTAAGGAGATTTTGAATATAATTTTGGTTCTTTAGTGTTTTTCCCAGTTATTTAAACTCTTCCGCCCTTCCAGAGAAACGATTATTATTGTGATTTCGTCCTACATTCTGATCCCGAGACTTGACGGTATACTTAGTTATATCAGCATTTAATTCTTCTCGAATCTCTTTACTAGCAACTAATAAAGCTTCCGAATTTTTCTTTAAACGATTTATTTTTCGCCCAGTACATTAACATCGTCAGCTCAAACCACAAGCTGATTTGTGCCATTTAATTTCTAGCAATACTGATTTACATGAACCCTCCTAATATCATGCTCTAAGTCAAAGTTTAAAGCAATAGTGATAAATAATCCCATTTTGTCAAATCATTTTCCTACCCGGTCTGAGCTATATTATTCATTCCGACACATTTTTATTAGCCTTGCCGTTTTAATGGTGAATACATAACTCAACGAGAATATTACACAAGACGTCACTCCTAACTGAATCATAATCTTTCTCTAAGTATGTAAATTGCCGATGCAGTGCTTTTTTTATTCCGATTTTTCACAAGTATACGACAAATGCTGAATATATGATCAGTAGTTGATCGTTGCGTTGAAATCCACATTGAAGATTCCGAATAATTCCTTCTGGGTATGGAAATAAACTTCACAGCAGGATATTGGATAAAATTATGTATGTAGTTGACTAAAGTGTTATGCTTCTGTAAGTACTATAATATGTTTTAACATCCTTAATATAAATAGGTACAATGATGGCATCGTTACACGCCTCAGGCAATTTAGAAAGGCAATATACAAAAACCGTGAAAGTTTAAACGTCATATAGTAATAATTCTTTAAGGATATAGCAGTCATGACACAACTATATTATCAAGTGTATATAACTTATCAACTGCATGTTTCGGCCATTGCTGCTGTGGCCATTATCAGGTTGGATACAATTTATCGGAGAAACTCTATAGATATAACACAGAACATTTATCAGTATTGGTGTAGGTAAGGGGACTAGATCTCTTTTACACAAAGTTGGTGTGTGTGTGTATGCAGATGGTAAAGAACCATCTATATAACATGTGTTTACATATTCATGACAGTATAGTTTACATGCTGAGTCGGTTCATGCCAGTGGGGTGCGGTTGGCCTGGGCCTGTGTTTAGTCCTGCGGTGCTGTATTTTCTTGAATGTGGAGGGGCTGAGTGTTAAACCGGTCTGCTGCTGTGGCTGTGTTGACATCCTAAGTTGTCTACAGTATGGTTGACTGTAAAATGTGTACTTTCCCAACAAAAACCTTGACTCCCACGTCAAGAACCAAATAACCCCCACCCACCTTACACCCTAAGGGGCCCTGACCCGAACACTCTCTACATTACTCACTACTGTAACAAGCCAGCCCACTAGAAAGCAGCAGACAATTCATCATTCAATACTTCACGTTCATTCAGTACATTTAATATCGCCTTACTGCGTAAATAACAGCCACGAACGCGAGTGAATAATGCAATATAAAAGACACATGTAATTATACATGTAACGGTGACATACAGGGAAAACTCAGAAAGTGATAAAACAGTGATACAGAAGTATTCCATCACACAACCGCATGTTACTGCGATACAGCATTTTTGTTTGTGTTACACGTAATAACGTCTATAGCGACGAAGATGTCTTCGCATTCTTCCTCACCTATCCAGTACAGGATCGCACCCACTGACACCGGCTCAAAACAAGGAACTATAATACCTCTAAGCAGTATCCTGCTTTCTACAGCCTTGCATTTATATTTGTCGCAGCTTTTCACAGCTTCCCAGCTCTGCCTGATTGTCCATCTTAGCTAATTTGTTATTCGAGCACTGCACTAAGAAATCCTTCCCCCCACTACGGTACACCAGCAACTGCCAACCATACCGTAGGCAACTTAGCATGTCTACAAAGCCACAACAACAGACTGGTGTGACACACAGCCCCCACTACCGGTAAGAAAATACAGCACCGAAGGACTGAACACGTGCCCAGGCCAACTGCACCCCACTGGCATGAACCAACTCACCACGCACACCAAATTTTCATAGACAAACAGGAAACCGCATGTTATATACATGGTTCTTTACCATCTGGACACACACACACACGCCCACCAACTTTGTGTAAACGAGATCTCGCCTCCTTACCTACACTAATACTGATAATTGTTCCGTGTTATTTTATATCTATATAGCTTCTTTGATAAATTGTATCCATCCTGATGATGGCCACAGCAACAATGGTCGAAAAATTTAGTTGATAAGTTATATAAACTTGAAAATATAGTTGTGTCATGACTGCTATATCCTAACAAAATTATTACCTTATGTTCTAACAACACAACGGGGATGACGCTCCTTAAAAGTTAAACTTCTTATCATTAAGAGGGATTTTTCCAATTTAGTTTAAACGGTACACTGTAAATATATACCAAACATGTGCAGTCTCTCTATACATGAATCCTAAGTAAAATATTCGGAAGTGCGTTACTTTGTAGTAAATATTAACTATTTGTACTTTGTCAACTTTTTAAATAGCTACTATACACTTATACACTACATAATGTTTTGCTTAGGCGTCTTGTCTAAGTTACCTTAATATATTTTATATATATTTATTTATTTACAATGAATCATTTAGTGTACAAAGAATGATATCCATTCTACTGAAATAAGATTTTCAATTTTCTATTTCTTTGTAGTTGCCTGACGATGTCTGCAATTTATAACCGAAACTAGTCGTCAAAAAATGTTTACAATTAGCTTATTGTGTGTGATTGATAATTGAATGATCACACATTTGTGATTGTGAAGTATTCCATTCCGTGCATTCTCGTATTTGAGCGTATAATTTTTTACCAAATCTCTCCTACATATTTCGGTGGGTTATACTACATCCTCAGAAGAAGAACTTCGTATACTTCCTGAAAACTGTCAACTTTTAATGGTTGTTACGTAACATGTGTTATGGAACCAAAATAAACTAACAACATGTAAAAATATACGCACTTTTATGTTTAATTTCACGTCTTATATAAAGAAATTGTTAAAACCTGACAGTTTGAGTAAGTATTCTAAATTCTTCCTGAGGACAGTGTATAACACACCGAAAAATATAAGATATATATGGTAAAAGATAATATATGTAGTAATATATGAAGAGCATTTGGTAGCAATATTGAAGGAGTTATGGAAATAAAAGTTATATGTTCCTTGTTTCAGTAAAATTGTATTCTCATATTTTTTCTGGAGGTTATGGAGCTGCGTCCATCCTGTGCGTAATGTCCGCCTTTATGTTTAAGTAAACATGTTATTATATACTATCTGTTAGCAAGCAAAAAGATTATTTAATTTTTCGTTGCTGACGACACTTCCGTTTTTGTTAAAGCAGTACAATTTTTCTCCCCAAATTAAACACCTGGCGTTTAATAGTTTTGTGATGTGAAGTTGTTGCTCATATGTAATGGGAATATTATTGGGCCTTTAACTTACAAGGTGTATTACATTTTAATCCAGGTTTGTACAATTTTTTTTGTCAAAATATGAAAATGATATTTCAGAAATTTATGTCACCGAAAGAGATTGAATTTCACTAACCTTTACTTAAAATGAGTTATAAATTCTATATGTTTAAATACGGCGGATTACACAAAAGGAATTATAACATGTCAGACATTTATATACCATCCATCCATTGAGCGTCCCCTTTTGAGTTGTGGAGACTGACAGTGTGCTGTTGCTGTTGATTGTGTTATTTAGGGAAACTGACATCCGGTTGTATCAGGCAGTGTCGTGCTGACGCAAGGCTACTTCTTTGTGTGACTTTCCTTTTACGTTTGTAGTTTTTGTGACATAGGAATGAACACTTTAATTTGTGGCCTCCACGTCTTTCAGATTTTGATCCATCATATTTAATAATCTAAAGATGTAATATTGCTCTCACAATTATTCAAATTTGAAAAAGAAGAAGTGTTAAAAGTGTTCTTAATGTTATAATCTGTGGATTCGTAATTAGAATTATAATTACAAATTTTGTCTCTGAATTTAAAAATATTCGAAATTAAATTCGTATTAATCGTTCGAAGTGGATTTTGATATCTGTATTCTGAATGACGATTTTTTGTGAATCATAAATTTTTTAAAATATTTGTTTATTTCTGGAAAAACAAAGTTATGGAAACTGTTCAAAAACGAGGGCTTGTTTAGCTGAGAAACTGTAAGGAATTTGAATATTGTGTAGGATTAACACCTAGGAATTCGTGAAATACAAAAATTCCTGTTTCAGTTTTGTGCCAAATAAAATCTACAGCAGAAAATATTGACTGCTCAGACCGGGGTATAATTCCTTGATTTGTTTGAGGCTTCATCAATTTTATGAAACTGAAGTTGTAAGAAAGTCATCAAGAACCGTAACAATACATGTTTCCTTACATGTTGTGTCAGCTGAGTTCCAAACCAGCAGATCAGAAGCGCGTCACTGGAGAATATTAAATAAATCGCCACACCTTGAGTCATGTCTGAATAATCTCCCCAGTTCTGTAAAAAGTTTACATAATCTGAGACGCACATGGCAAGAGTATAAGGTCTTAGCCAAACTATTGAAAATCTAAGCTATTGCACATAATAAGATTACGCCAATTTATTGTGTGTGGATTTTTTTTGTTATCTGTCGCTTTTTAAATCCATCACATCCTAGTAACAGAAAGATTTGAAGCAGCTTTTCTGTTCATTTTCTGCAAACCACGAGTACTTGTTGACAATACGAGGTATAAAATTACTATTCTTTCCTTCAGTCACAGCTATTTTCAAAGTACGTCAATCTGCTTGCTGGGAAGTTCCTATGTTATCACCATGTTGCGGTATAATAGAAGAAGCTCGTCGGTTTAAATGTTGAAATAGAATCGCCGATTATTGATATTAGGTTTCTATGTTACTATGATTGTTTACATAAAATGACAATGAAGCCCACACTTTGGCTTGCAGTGAGCATCGTTTAATTTTCTATAGTCCGATCACACAAACGTTTCTTTTCTCTATCGCAGTAGTCTACATTCAGTTTTACTGCTATGAACACTGGAAACACGAGACGTCGACTGTCACTTCTGTCACTCTCTCACTCCAAATTCTACCATTCATAACTATTGACACCTCGCCAGTCATTCCACTAATTTCCTTATGGCGCCTACTATTAAACTACCAGGGTTTGAATAAATCTCAATTCTTATCACAAATTTTCCCCAATTTCCCAAATAACCGCCACACCAGATGAATTGTAATCAGTTAAAAAAGCAATAACAATTTAAAATTTAATTTACAAGTCTCTGATTCATGGAGTTCGTGTGTGCCTCACTATCGTATATATTTCGGTGACCTTTACAGTGGTGTTTACTGTAGTATGAATATACAGCTTTTGATTCAGTTGAGAACAGGCGACAAAAATGGTATTGACGTTAGATACATATTGCAAGAATTCACATGTTTATCTACGTGTGTGCGTGACTCATATTGTTTTGAATATTAACATTTAAATACACAGAATTTTTAGTTCTGTAGAGCCAGATATTTTCTGTTTCACCAAGCTGTTATTTCATCATTGTGTAACTTCATATTTATTACATTAACATGAAACAGTGATAAGTAAAAAGAGCGTCAATATAAATAAGAAAACAATTAAAGTAACATTTATTAAGGAAAATAATATATGGAACGACTATTTTGTGTTGAATTTTCAATATCTTCCCCTTGTGTGTTTGGGGGGAGTACAAACATTCAGGACGTAATATCCAGCTGTCAAATAAATAAAACCCAGAACATAAAAACATAAAACTCCAGTACTCAATTTTACCAGAATGTACAGAATTTCAACCCAGTTTACAGCAGCTGAAGACAAAATAATGTTATAATTTTATTAATTCGACTATATATATATATATATATATATATATAATACTTAAATTTTTTGTGACACATTTTGTATTGTACATCTTCAAAACTAATTTCAATTGTGAAGTTAGGGCGTCATTCAACAAATACTATAATAATACGTGTAAAGTACTCATAGAATTCAAAACTTACTACTGATAATGCAACTAAAGCTGGTATCATCTATAAAGAAAAATAAATATTCTGACTGGGATCCCAAGATATTGACGAGTTATATGCGCGAGAATTTTTAATATTTTTTTTAATATGAGCCTGATGAGTGCCTAGTCAGGCCGAAACTTGATACTAACATTTGAAACAACAAAATATAAGGTTAGTTGTGACAGACGGAGTATATATTTTGTTTCATTTAATAGTGTGCTATGTTTCGGTACTAACAAAAATGGCTCGGAATTAATTCGTACCCTTGCATGAACTGTCAGTGCAATTAAACATTTTTACACACCGAAACGTTCAGGATGTACGTTGCAAGTATAGACTGTCATTCAATGGGACAGAATGTTTCTTAATATGGAGAGACTTTGGATAAATTCAGAATATTTGAAGAATAACTAAGACAAGCCTGGAATAAGATTGAATGGTTATACGAAGACCAACATTAGACCGAGATAATCGTGTGAAAGTCAAATAGTCACAGTTTGACACGACATAACTTATTCCCTAGACGAGGGAGCCAGGATAGACGCGATAATTTCATTGTCACATAATGACAATTTTTTATTTCATTCATTATAATGGCGAAAGGAAACAAGAAGGTATTAAAAATTTGAAAGCTTTTAGTGAATGCGGTTTCATGAATATATTGATAAGAAATGTATGAAACAAACAACAACAGAGAGTATTTTGAGATTTTATTGACTGGTGTATTGACAAAGCAAGTAGTGCTTTATTATCTATAGTAGTGATGTTACATATTTTTATGTGAAACCTGTTAAGGGACATGTTATATGTTCTGCGTATTATAACTGCCTGCATTTAAAGATGTGATAGGTTGTCTGACTTCTGAATGTGGTAACAGAACTCTAAGTCCTTTCTACAAACCGACTTTTTACATATTGATAGGCCGCCATGTTATGAAAATGGACATTTCTTTGATATATATATATATAAATTGACGTAGGATATTCATGCACATCTACTGAATACAAAGGATAACATATCAGCAATCATTGTCTTCTAGTGTTACAACATATAACAATTCTCATACTTTACCGTAACTAGAGAAAATGCAGCGAAGCACATTGCTACCATTAAAATCAGAAAATGACCACACAGAGAGATATTCAGTACATCTTCCAGGTGCTGCATGAACCTGTGAATGAGAAGGACAGGTACACAGATAATATTGAACATGTTATTTGTTAGAAGGCTTTTCTATTTTTAGTTTTAGATGACAGGCTATATGTGTTATATATATATATATGAAGGAAATATTAAAATTAAATTAAATGTCTATACTTCGTCAAATACAACTATTTTATACTTTATTATTTAAATAATGACAACTAGTTTCGGGCTATGCAGGCTATCATTAGGCCAAAATATTTATAAAAAATAATGCCGGCGTGTAAAATGCGTTATTCGTCGATGTCATGTTATACCATTTACAATCGTGTAGTTCTTTATAATTAATGTCTGCTGTTGTTGTGTTTTGTGTGGTAAGTTTGACACAGATATGTTAAATATGTTACATATATATTGTTAAAATATTAAAATGATATTAATTGTGTATCTATAGCATAACTTGTCGCATATACCCCCTAAAAACTTTTACAGTTTGTATCACCAATAATAATTTTAATATTTTAAGAATATATATGTAACATATTTTTGTTAAATTACAATAGACAACACAACTATAGGAGACATTAATTACAAAGAAATACATGACTGTAAATGGGATCCCATGACATTGACGAGCAATACCTTCTATAAATCGGCATTTAAGTTTCATTATAAATATTTTGGCCTGATGACGGCCTGCATAAGCCGAAACTAGTTGCCATTATTAAAATTAATAAAATATAACATAGTTGTGTTTCACAAAGTATATATTATATTTCATTTTAATATTATACTCAAACACAATAGGATGTCCTCTACTTAGAATATGAATGAAAATTTAGAGGTACTATTTTCACACTACTTTGTATTTTAATTTTTGAAAAAACTTTTAAAGACGGTAATATAAGTACCTCTTTTCATCTGTCTTGGCATTAATATATTATGCATTTTGTTTAACTTACTCTACTATATCCTGATGGAGACGAATGCAGGCATTTAATTTTGCTTGCAATTCGCAGTTTGCAGTTGTATGAAATTGTTCATCTTGAAGAGGCGTGATATGTTGCTGTCTGATATCCAGTAGGGCTGTATTTAGTTTATCGAACTGAGTGCAGGCTACAGAGATCATTGTGGTCACCAGAGACAGGTAACCGTAGCTTATACCCAGTGAGAGCAGTGATGTGAAAGACTGTAATGAAGTGAATATTTATATCATTCATTTAGGCTAAAATGAATCCATCAAGGACTTCTGAAGTGAGTAATTTCAACCCACTCTAATGACTATATGGAAATTTATTTTTTGACTTCATGTTCCCGATTTCCAAGTGTTATATTCCGTTCATGTAATGTATATTCACATCCAATCGAAAAAGACTTTACGTTTTGATTAGTTTGAATAAACAACTTTACTGATTCGAATTGAACACACTTTAGGATATCCGTTTTATATGAATACTGTCAAACTGATATCGTCGGTGAAAAACCTGGTAGTGCCATGTAAGTACGTGAATATAGAGCATAGAAACCACGTTGGATATTTGAATATGGACGCACACTAATGAATTGGACTGTTGGCTGATTTGTCTAGGATAAAACACGCATGTTATCCCCTGTTAGATGACATAGTGTTTGGAACAAAGTATTGTTCCTTATGTACTATAGTTTAGCTATTAGAACTGTTAATTTTTCACTCTCTTGTTCTTTATGATGTTGTTCCATCGCCAGATGGAATGGGTGTGTAAGTGTCCTGTCGATCCCGGTGGCTGCGTGGTCTAAAGCATGGTCTGCGACCGCTCGATTGCCGCAATTGGAGTTCCGAATCCCACTGAGGGCGGGAAGATCGCTCTCTTGTGGTTGTTATGTGTTTCTAGATAGAGGTTTCAACGTCGGGCTGATCACCCGTCTGGAGGTGTCCTACCGAGTTTGTTGTGTCTGAATGTTATGTCGAAGCTCCATGAAAGAAGACGATATTAACAAATTACTGGCCGAAGCACCTCAGAAATGGAAAGATAAAAATACATGACTTAGTACTGAAGATACATTAACCTCTCAAGTGAATTGTAATTAATAACAGTAGAATTTAGTAAATCAAAGTAAACTATTGTACTGCAGATATATTGCTTCAAACACAGCTTAATTCGCATTTTTCACATGTGTTAGTGTGTGTGTGTGGTTAGATATCGATGTGTAACGTGGGTAGTTGTGGTTTGTTGTGGGGGTGGAGTGTAACAATTTGTGGAAAATTTACAAATAAACTGTGAAGATGAGGAAAGCAGTTCTTTGTGGCCGAGATTATAGGGAATCTTAAGCTTGACCTTGATGTATAACGTGATCCATTTCACTGACATCTGTCTCGAGTTAACATTAAAAATTAACCTTGCTTATTATGACACCATATTAGGTCACATATTCATAGAAACAATAAAACGAACAGTTTGTATTTATAGAGTTCTATTCATTTGTATTTAGTGGGTGCCGACGGATACAACGGATATCCAGAATGATTTCACTCTTTCTCTCAGTTCTGCAGAGAAATTTTAGCGAAGTGCCTCGGTTAGATCAAGAGGGTGTTATTTAAATTTTTTCCACTCTCTGTGTTTCAGTAAAGCAACCAGCGCTCTGTAGTCGAACAGCGCCGTGGAAAATAAATAAAGAAACAAAACAAAAAGAAAAAAAAACGAAAAAGGAGTAAGTCAACTAATTCCGTTAAATTAAGAACACTACAAGAACAGATAAAGCATGATTCTGTCTTATAATTTGTTACCTGTGAGATGTTAACCAGTTCATAGAACGGTGAAACAGTCCAGTCGAAAGGATACCACACAGGGAACAGTGTTTCGTGGTTTGTCACCATGCGTATTGTTGACTGGACAGTATGGAAACATATGATCGCAATAGCTGCACGCCCAGTGTACATTGTAATATTCGGTATCCATCCTGCCGCTGTCAAGTGTCCGGTTTCAGCGTCTCTGGTCGGCAGATCTTCCCACGTGAAGCTGTCTGTTAGATCCAACGCACGTTCAATACTGCGTTGTCGAAATCTGATATAGGTAAACGAAACCGTTATCTCAGTTTCATTAAATGTGGAAAACAGTCAAAGGACACCAGGAAGATTTGGATGTGGTCTTGTGAGATTTCAGCAATGAAATTCTTCGCAAAGAAATCTGAACACCTGACACTATTTTTTTGTTTTGTTTGGAGGCCATTAATTTTTCGGTGTTAAACTTTTATATACTTTAAACGGGCAAGAAAATTTGTGACTGGTTTCTCAATCTGGCGTTTGAATAATAAACATGTTTTGTTCCGGCACGTCGCTCTCTGAGTAGGAAAGTTACGAGTTACAATTAATTCTGGGCTTAATTAACAATTACAAATCCAATGTGTATTCTGCACTGAGTTATTTCCGAGTAATTTCGAATACGACCTGTCAGTGAAAATATAATTTATATATACAGGGTGTTTCACGACTTTAGGGCATAACTGCAGGAGGTGATTTCCTAGGCCTTTGTGATCAAAAAAGTTAATATAAACATGTGTCCGATTTTGGACAGTTACGGAGTTATGACCGTTTTTTAATTCCCGTACACGCCCTCGTGTGAATCGCGTCTATCAGGTGGCGGGTCGCTATTTTAGCCAGCTACAGACACTTGTACGGTACCTAAGGCGTGCGGGGAAAGGTGGGGTGCTAAGTTCTACCCGCGCGGTTCACAACCGAGCGGCAGCCTGTGTTGCGGCCGGCGGTGGCATTTT
>Ga0131853_10008932_pt1 | contig 18287 bp, 9 predicted proteins | sample TergutLab28metaG_FD_92764 | JGI IMG/M metagenome (GOLD analysis project Ga0131853, IMG submission 92764) | Labiotermes labralis P1 segment gut microbial communities from Petit-Saut dam, French Guiana - Lab288 P1 (version 2) (version 2) | ecosystem: Host-associated > Arthropoda: Insects >... | reverse complement strand
TTATTTTAATGTAATATAGGGTAGTTGTGTTCCACTAATTTTATTCATCATACACACAACGGGATGGACCCCCCTCTCCTTTGGCTGCATTCCTGCGCTATCGCTAGATACAGCTCACAGCGATATTGGCGAGCCTCTGCTCGCAGTGTATAGTGGTTGGAAGTTATTGGACAACTATGACACGTGTGCGAGTGTTTTGTAGTTCTATTTAATGGCTTTATGTCACTCAAAAGTTACTTTGATGTTATGTACAGATATTAACATTACAGAAATCACATATTCCTGCCAGTTTCAATATTTATTTGGTAATCAATAATTGAGTAATATCTGTCAAAATTTCAAAATTCTCTGGCCAATATCTCCCTAACCATTGAAGTTTGGATATAGGTGTTTTGGGTTATATCGTTATAGTTTGACCTAAGGAACACTCTCCCGAAGTTAGGTCCTTTCCTCCTGGGACACCCTGTATATTTGTGATGAAAATTCATCCAATTATTTTTCCATTTATACTCTTCTAATTCACATTCATTATATTTATTTGCCCATATATTCAGTAGTGATGGACAATCAGTCCTTTTATTTGTCTATTTTTGTGTTGAAATTTGCAGTCTGTATATTCATTTGTCTCCGCATATATTTGTCAATATTAGTAAGTCTATTTCATTGTTAAATTTACAGTTGTAATGGACAATCAATATAATTATACGTCTCTTTATACAGTTTTAAATGAAAGATGGTATACATTGTTGACTACATATACACTTTTCATGGACAGACATACTATTATTTGTCTATTTGTTGAGATGTGATTTGCAGTCAGTATATTCATTTTTCTACATATACAGTTGTGATGGACAGTATATTTAATTATTTGTCTACATATGCAGTTATGATTGACAGGCATTCTATTTAATTTTCTGCTAATTCAGTTGTGAATGAAAATCAGTCTCCTTATTTGACTATTTATACCGTTGTGACTTACAGTCAGTATATTTATATGTCTACATATACTGTTGTAAAGGACAGTCAATTTAATTATTTTTCTATTTATACACTGGTGATTGACAGTCCGTATATTTATTTGACAACTTTTGTATTCGTGATTGAGAGTAAGTCTATTTATTTTTCTACTTATACTGGTGTGACGGACAGTCAAACCAATCATTTTTCTATTTATACAGTTGGAATTGACAATCGGTATATAAATTTGTCCAATTTTACGGTTGAGTTGGAAAATAAACCATAATATTTATCCAGTTACGCAGTTGTGACTGACTGGCGGGCTACTTATTTGTCTAATTATACATTTATAAATGAAATTCAGACTATTTATTTGAAAATTAGTATAGTTGTGATTAACAGTCAGTACGCTTATTTGTCTACTTTACGGTTGCGATGGACCGTCAATATAATTTCTTTTATATTTATACATTTGTGGTTGACACTCAGTATATTCTTTTGCCTAATTGTATAGTTGTGATTGAAAATCATTCTATTTAATTTACTATTTATACAGTTTGGTTGATAATATATTTATTTGTATAATTGTACAGTTGTGATGGGCATTCATCTAATTTTTGTCCATTGATGCTCTTATGATTGATAATCAGTATAATATTTTGCCTACTTATTTGCTTGTAATTGGCAATCAATTGATTTATCTGGCTATTTATGCAATTGTGATTAACAATCATGCAATTTATTTCACTTTTTATAGTGTTGTAATTGACAGGAATTCGATTTGTCAAATTATACAGATGTTTTGGTAAGACAATCTAATTATTTTTAATTATACAGTTGTGATTGACTGTCACTCTAAATATTTGTCCATTTCTACAGTTGTCATTTACAGTCAGTATAATAATTTGTCCAGTTATTGAGTTGTTTAGTCAGTCAAAATAATTATTTTTCTATTTATACAGTTGTGATTATTTATTTATCTAATTATGAAGTTGTGATGGACAGACAATATATTTATTTGTCTATTTTTACAGTTGTGATGAGTGTCATTATATTTATTTATCTACGTATAGAGTTGTGATGGATATTCAAACTTATTCTTTGTCTATTTATACAGTTGAGTTTCATATTCAGTAACTTTATTTGAATTTTTATACATTTGTGATTGACAGATATCTATTTATTCGTCTACGTATATATTTTTTAATTAAATGTAGTCTATTTATTGACTGTTAATGCAGTTCATCTATTTGTCTGCTTATACAGTTTTGATGGAAATCAATCTAATTATTTCTCTATATATACAGTTGTGATTGAGGGTTAGACTATTTCTTGTCTAATTATACATTTGTGAATGAAAGCAGGTCTAATTATTTCTCTATTCATTCAGTTGTGACTTACGTTCATTATATTTTATTTGACTATTTAAATAGTTGTTATTGATGATCAGTATATTTATTTCTATATTTATACAGTTGTGAATAAAATTCAGTCCAATTATTTGACTATTTAGAAAGTTGTGATTGAGAGTCTGTATATTTATTTTTCTAAATATACAGTTTTGATTGAATGTTTTTTTTTGTTTATTTCTTTGCATACTTATAGAGTTGTGAATAAAATTCCGTCAATTTATTTGACTATTCATACAGTTGTGATTCACAGTCACTATATTTATTTGTCTATATATACTGTTGTGATGGACCGTCAGTCTAATTATTTTTGTACTTATACATCTGTGGTTGACGGTCATTGTATTTATTTGTCTAATTATACAGTTTAATTCAATGTCATTCTATTTCTTTGATTATTTAGAGAGCTTTGATTGAGATTCAGTATATTTTCCGTATATTTATGTATCTTTGATGGACATTCATCTAATTATTTGTCTTTTTATACTCTTTTAATTCATATTTGTTATAATTAAAGCTTATTTATACAGTTGTGATGGACAGTCAATCTAATTATTTCTCTATTTATAGGATTGTAATAGACAGTGTGTATAATTATTTGTCTAATTATACATTTGTGTATAATATTTAGTCTATTAATTTGACCTACTTTCAGTTGCGATGGACAGTCAATACACTTACTTTTCTTTTTATACTTTTGTGATTGACATTTAGATGATTTATTTGACTACTTTTACAGTTGTGATGGGCAAACAATTTTTGTTTATTTACAGAGTTGTGATTGACAATTAGTATATTCATTTGTCTAATTATTCAATTGTGAATGAAAGTCAATATCTTTTTCTGACTATTTATGCATTTGTGTTTCACTTTCAGTGTATTTATTTGACGATTTATTCAGTTGTGTTTGAGAGTATAACTATTTATCCACATATACAGTTGTGAATGAAAGTCAGTCTATTTATTTGAATATTTATACAGTTCTGATTGACAGACAGTATATATATTTTTCTATTTATACAATTGTTTTGGACAATGAAAGAATTATGTGTCTATTTATATAGTTGTGATTGACAGCCAGTCCATTTATTTCTGATCTTATACTCTTGTGAATGAAAGTCTATTTTTTTAATATTTTAGAGTTGTTTTGACGGTCACTATATTTATTTGTTTATTCATACATTTGAATTTTTTTAGTTTATTTCTTTTTCTATTTATGCATTTATGATGGACATTGAAACTAATTATTTGTCTATTTATGCATTTTTAATTGACATAGAATATATTTATTACAATATTTATAGAGTTGTGATTGACAGTCAGTTTACTTATTTGTTTAATTATTCAGTTGTGATGGAAATTCCATCGAGTTACTTTTTATTTTACAGTTGTGATTGACAGTCAGTATATTTATTTGTCTACTTATACAGATATGGTGGACCGTCAAACTATTTATTTGTATATTCATAAATTTGTGATTGAGATTCGTTATATTTATTTGTCTAATTGTACATTTGTGAATGAATGTCATTCTATTTATTTGCGTTTGTGATTGACCGTCAGTATATTAATTTGTCTACGTATACAGTTTTTAATGAAATTCAGTCTATTTATTTGACTATTTATACAGTTGTTGTTGATAGTAATTATATAATTTTTTCTACTTATACAATTGTGATAGATATTCAGTCAAATTATTTGTTTATATATACAGTTGTGATTGACTCTCAGTAAATTTATTTTGCTACTTATACTGTTATGATGGACAGACTACTGAAATAATTAACCGCAACCTCCTGTACATATCATACTCTAAAACAGAAGGATTAACTAGAATGCGCCAGCAGTGTGTGTTTTGTTTTGTTAACTGTAGATAGTTATGGGTGGCGGTACATTGACAAATTTACAAAACTCTGTGTATACAGTCAAACAGTTATTTAAACTACACCTAAAATATGCAGACAAATGACAAAAATTTGGCCCATCTTTGTTCAATCCATAGACTATAGGCTAACAAAGGAGATGGGAACCCACTGCTACAACCTAAACCACAAACTGAACAACCTGCAAAGGGAAAAATAAACCGAGAAGAAAAGCGACACCCACCACCAACGCACAAAATTCTACACCAAGACGGTCAACCTAACAAACATAAGAATTTCTCAAGAAGAATTAGCGTTACTTAACAATAAACTGCAATAGAGCATTGAGAAATCTCTGAAAAATTACTGGACCAAGCTATTAATGGAAACAGAACAAGCTATAAGAATGCTGGATAGTAAGATGCAAGCTCCATTTAGGATCCTGGCAACCAACAAACTGAAACAAATCAGCGCGTCCGACAGTCACCGCAACGTAATGGCCAAACGACAAACTTATATCCTAAAAAAAGTAAATAGCAAACTTGAAAAGGGAATTACAATGTTAGCCAAAGCTGATAAGGGTAAAACATGCGTCATCACATACACTGACGAATACAACAAAAAAGTCCACAAATTCCTCAGTGAGAACAACTTTCAAAAAATTTAAAATACCCCACGGATAAATACAAAAACTTATCAACAAGACTCTACAACACCGCGACATTATAATCAAATAGAAACAAAAGAAATACTCACCCAAAATAAACCCCAACCCCCGACCTAAGAGCCCAGATCAAAATACATAAACCCGGCCACCCATTAGACCAGTAGTCAATGACAGGATTGCCACAGCGTATAAAATATCAAAATTACTAGTAAATAAACTAAATAACCTCCTAAATTTACGAAACCACTACATTGTTAAAGAGTCCACAGCCCTAGTCAATGACTTATCAAAACTCAAATTAGTCGAAAATCATAGATTGATTACCTTAGATATCAAGGATTTATATGTCAACATACCGATACAGGAAACACTTAGGATTGCGAAAATTCTGCACTTAGAAAATATTAATGAACACACAAGCAAACAAATGATAACACTCCTTGAAGCCACCCTCCAACAGAACTATTTCTCATTCTGTAATAACATTTACCAACCCCAGACTTGTCTCTATGGGATCTCCCAATTCAAATACTGTTGCAGAAATATTCCTACAAGACTTAGGAAACACACACTTGAAACAGATACTAGATGCACATAACATTACCTTGTATGCTAGATATATCGGTGAAATCTTGCTGATATACAACACAAAGCATACCACACCTGATGTAATACAGAGCCACATAAATAAGGTACATCCCAACCTACAATTTACCCCTAACTTTGAACATCACAATAGCATACATTTTCTCGATCTACTAATAAGTCGACACCCAACCCAAATAGAAATCAACATCAACCGAAAACCGTCAACAACAGATACCGCAATCAACTATATCTCAAACCATCCCACCGAACACAAAATGGCAGCCAAACGCTACCTGATCAACAGGATGTAGTCACTACCACTCTCAACCGAAAGGAGAATAGCATAATGGCAAAAAATACGAAACATAGCAAACAACAATAAATATCCCATTCATCACATAGCCAAAATAAGAGCACAAATACAACTAAAATCCAGGTGAACAAAACCAACGACATCAACAACAATAAATGGGCCAACTTCAATTATCACAGTTCCAAAGTCAGAAAGATAAACAACCGTTTCAATCAGACTGACATAAATATAGCCTTTAAAAGTACAAACACACTGCAACAACTGACCAACCCCAAAAACCACGACACAACGCAGGACCACGACAAAAGCGGCATATACAAACTGACATGTCAAATATGCAACAGGGCGTACATGGGACAGACCAGACTGACACATAGATGCCGCGTACATATCCGTTAAATAAAAAACAACGATCCTCAGTCCGCTTATGAACTGCAAATCCTGAAATGCCTAAATGAATATGGCTCACTAAACGACACCATGTCACTACACAAACCAATCCACAAAACTTCAATGCTAATTCCCTAAGAACAGACTTTCCATCAAAACGGAAAACTCATTCATGAACAAAACTGTGGTGAAGAAAACCCATTAAATCTGTTAGCTACCGACTACCAACTTACGTAACAACCTGCCTACAACCGCACTTATCACACTATCCGCACAAAGCAGTCCTGACCTAGCCACGTTGGAACATTACGTAACTACATAACCTCAACCGATCAATACCTTTCACACGACTCGAACAAACCAGTCCCGATCAGGCCACGTTGGAGGGAAGTAGCTGTACCAGTATGTGAGTACTTTATTAAATAATTCCATTCATTGCATCTTCCTAATACGCTTTTAACTATTCATATTTATTATCCTAAGTGTTTTTAAATTAAAAGAATCCCATGACATTGTATATCCAGACAATGGTAAATATGTTAATGTACTGCCAAACAATAAAATCTGCAGTTAAGAAACCCACACACACACTGCTAGTGCCTTCTGGTGAATCTTCCTATTGTTGTGTATGGCCTGTACCGGAGGCTGCGGTTACAGTTTTTATTAAACCTGAAGATGGGTGATGTGACAGCCGAAATATGTAGAGTGACTTTGAGATGAATAAATATATGCATACTGCTGCATCTGGTTGGATTATTATTAAAATTGAAAGTCATTCTATTTATTTGACTATTAACAGAGTTGCGAATAACAGTCAATATAATTATTTGACTATTTATACAGTTGTGTATCAGAGTCACTATATTAATTTGTCTAAATATACGGTTGTTAAGGAGAGTAAATATAATTATTTGTCTATTGATATAGTTCTGATGTAGAGTCGTTATATTTATTTGACTACATAGAGAGCTGTGATTGACAGAGAGTATATGTATTTGACTAAATATAAAGTTATGGTTGAGAGTCAGTATAAATATTTGACTATTTATAGGTTGTGATTGGCAGGCGGAAAAATTATTTGTATACTTATACAAATGGGATGGAGAGTCAATCTAATTATTTGTCTATTCATATAGTTCTGATGTAGAGTTGTTATATTTATTTGACTACTTATACGGTTGTGATGGAGAGCCAGTCTAATAATTTGTCTACATACGGAGTTGTGACTGAGAGTCAGGATATTTATTTGACTATTAATACAGCTGTGATTGGCAGTCAGTATATTTATTTGTCCATTTATAAAGTTGTTGCGGAAAGTCAATCTAATTATTTGTGTAATAATACAGTTGTGATTGAACGTCACTATATATATATATATATATTTATCTACTTATACAGTTGTGATGGACAGTCAATCTAATTATTTGTCAAATTTTAGATTTGTCATTGATAATCTGCATATTTATTTGTATATATAAAGAGTTGTTAAGAACAATCAAATAATAATTAATCTATTTATAAAGTTGTGTTTTACAGTCAGTAAATTTATTTGTCTACTTATAAAGTTGTGAAGGCAAATCAATCTAATTATTTGTCTATTTATTCAGTTGAGATTGAGATTCATTATATTTATTTGTTTAATTTTACGTTTGTGAGGGAAAGTCAGTCTATTTATTTGACTAATTATATAGACGTGATTGACTATCAGTGTATTTTTTTGTCAATTTGTACAGTTGTGATGGACGGACAATTTAATTATTTGTCCAATTATTGAGTTGTGATGGAAAATAAATCGAATTGTTTGCCTAATTATACAGTTGTGATTGATACTTAAAGTATTTATTTGACTAATTAAATATTTTTGATGGATGGTGAAAATATTTTTTGTCCATTATAGTGTTGTAATGGACTTTCAATCTAATTATTAGTCCATTTATAAAGTTGTGACTGACAGTCAGTATAATAATTTGTCAATTTATACAGATCCTTGATGTTAAGTATATTTATTTGTCTACTTATTCACTTGTGAATGAATGTCAGCCCATTTATTTGACAATTTACAGAGTTGTGATTGACATTCAGTACATTTTTTGTCCACTTATACACTTATGATGGAGAGTCAATCTAATTATTTGTTTATTTATATGGTGGTGATTGGCAGTCAGTTTAATTATGTGACTTTTATACAGTCGTAATTGACTGTCAGTCGATTTTTTTGTCTACTTATACAGGTGTGATGGGGAGTCAATCCAATTATTTGTTTATTTATAGGGTTGTGATTGAAGGTCTGTATATTTATTTGAATATTTATACAGTTGTGATGGAAAATCAAGCATATTATTTCATTTTTACAATTGTGATTGACAGTCACTACATATATATATTTGTTTAATTATACACTTTTCATTGAAAGTCAGTATATTTATTTCACTATTTATTAATTTGGGATTCACATACACTATATATATGAATATTTATACAGTTGTGATTGACAGTCAATATATTTAATTGTCTACTTACATACATATGATGGACAGTCAAACTAATTATTTTTATACTTAAACAGTTACGTTTGAGAGTCAGTATATTTATTTGTCTATTCAAACTCTTGTGATGGATATTCAATCTAATTATTTGTCTAATTGTACAGTTATGAATGTGATTCAGTATAATTATTTTAATACTTAAGCAGTTGTGTTTGAAAGTAACTATACTTAATAGTATAGTTATACAGTTGAGAGAAAGACAGTCTCTTTATTAATATACATATATATATTTGTGATTGACAGTATATTTATTCGTCCGATTTTACACTTCTGAAATTAAGTCAATCTAATTAATTGTCTATTTATACAGTTGTGGTTAACTGTCAGTGTATTTATTTCCCTATTTATAGAGTTGTGATCGACACACAGTCTATTTAATTTTCTATTTATACAGATTTTATTTACAGTCAGTCTATGATTTACCTGTTTATAGAGTTGTGATTGAAAGTGTATTTATTTGTCTAGTTATACAGTTTTAATGTACAGTCAATGTAATTATTTGTCTATTTATAAATTTGTGATTGAAAATCAGTATATTTAATTGTCTTATAATACAGTAGCCATGGAAAATCGAAGTAATTATTTGTGTATTTTTAAAACTGTGATTGAGAGTCGATATATTTATTTGTCTCCTTATACAGTTGTGATGGACAAATAATATAATTACTTCTCTATTTATACAGTTGTGATTAAGAGACTGTCTATTTATTTGTGTACCTATATATTTGGAATGTGTATTTAATCTAGTTTTTGTCCATTTATACAGTTGTGATTGTCAGTCAAACTAATTATTTGTATATTTAAACAATTCTGATTGACACTTAGTATATTTTTTGCCTATTTACACACTTGTGAATTACAGTCAGCATTTTATTTGGCTATTTTTGAAATTGTGATTGACAGTCAGTAAGTTTATTTGTATACTTAAACAGTTGTGATGCAGAGTCAAACTAATTATTTTTTATTTAAACAGAGGTGTTTGGTAGGCAGTATATTTATTTGTCTATTTATAGAGTTGTGTTGGAAAATTGATTTATTTATTCTTCTATTTATACAGTTGTGATTGTCAGTCTAGTTTATTGTCTATTTTTACATTTGAGAATGACATCCAATATATTTATATGTCTATTTATACGGTTGCGAAAGGCAGTCAGTTTTTTCATTTGCCTATTCATACAGATGTGATTGACAGGCAATATTTTTTTGTCTATAAGAATAGTTTTGTTAGGTTTTCAGTATATTTCTTTGTCTATTTATACAGATGTGATTGACACTCATTCAATTTATTAGTCTATTTATCAATTGGTGATAGACAGACAGTATATTTTTTTGTGTACTTATAGATTTTTTATTAAAATTCATCTCTTTATTCGTCTAATTATAGAGTTGCGATTTTAGTTCAGCTATTAATTTGCCTATTTTTACATTTGCGTTAGACAGTTAGTATATTTATTTTTCTACTTATTGAGATGCGATTGACAGTCTTTCTATATTTTTGTCTATATATGTAGTTGCAATTGACAGTGATTATATTTATTTATCAAAACATAGAAACCTCTCAGAGAGTCAGGATAATTATTTGTCTATATATATATATTTGCGATTGATTCTTAGTATATTTAATTGTCTATTCAGAAATCTGTGATTCACAGCCCGTCCATTTATTTGTGTAATTGTACAATTGTTTTTGACAGTCTGTTTATTTTTGTCCATTGAAACAATTGTGTTAGGCAGGCAGTTAAATTTTTTGTCGATATATATAGTTGCGAAAGACTATCACTATAATTTTTTGTCCATTTATACAAATGTGATTGACACACAGTATATATATATACATATATATATTTGTCTATTTATAATGTTGTGATGGGCATTCCGTCTATTTATATGTCTATTTAAAGAGTTGTGTTTGTCAGTCAGACAATTTATTTGTCTATTTATACAGTTGTGATTGACAGTCTAATTACTTGCCTATTTTTAAAGTTGAGCACATTAGTTAGAATATCTGTTTCTCTATTTATACATTTGTGATTGACGGTCAGACCATTTATTTGCTATTTATAGGTTTGTGAAAGACAGGCAATTTATTTGCCTATTTATAAAAATGTTTTTGACAGTCAAACTATTTATTTGTCTATTTAAACACTTGCGATTCACAGACAGACTTTTCATTTGTCTATTTTTACAGAAGCGATTGACTGTTAGTATATATATTTTTATATTTATACACTTGTGATTAACATACATTTGATATATTCGTCCATTTATAAATTTGTGAATTTCATTCAGTCTATTTATTTTTTACTTATATAATTTTGAATGACACTCCGTCTAATTAAATTTTTAAATACACAGTTTTGTTTCAAAGACGGTACATAATTATTTGTCTATTTACACAGTTGTGATAATCTGTATATTTAATTGTCTATTTATAGAGTTCTGAATGAAATTCAATCCAATTATGTGTGCAATTACACAGTTGTCACTGAGTGTCACCATGAACATTTTTCTATTTATACAGTTGTATTAATCATCCAGTATATTAATTGTATGTTTGTAGATTTGTGATTGAGAGCCAGTCTCTAAATTTGTCTATTTAAAATGCTTCGAATGGCAGTCATCATTTTTATTAGTATAATTTTATAGTTGTGTTAGACAGTCAGGATACTTATTTGGCTACTTATTGAGTTGTGACTGACGGTCAGTCTATTAATTTGTCTAATGTAACGTGCCATAGAGTCAGTATATTTATTTGTTTATTAATACAGTGGTGTTAGATGGTCAGTTTATATATTTATCTATTCATAGAGTTGTGTCTGACTGTCAGTTTATTTATTTTTCAATTTAAATAGTTGTGATTTAAAATCGGTACATTTATTTTCCTCTTTATAAAGTTGTGTCTGACAGTTACACCATTTATATATCTATTTATACAGTTGTAATTGACATTCAATCTATTAATTTTTTTATTTATACAGATGTGATTTAGAGTCAGTGTGTTTATTTGACTAGTTACACAGTTGTGATTGACAGACATTATATTTATTTTTATATTTATTCAGTTGTGACAAAAGTCAGTCTATTTATTTGACTACTTTTACAGTTTTGATGGACACTCAATGCAAGTATTTGTCTACATATATAATTTGTTTATTCATGCAGTTGTGATTGACAGACAGTTTCTTTATTTGCTTATTTATATATTTCTTTGCAGTGAGTCTAATTTTTTCTCTGTATTGAGTTGATTGAGAGTCAATATATTCATTTCCCTACTTATTCAGTTGCGTCTAACAGTCAGTCTTTTTATTTGAATATATTTAAATTTGTGATTGACTATTTGTCTACGTACAAACTTGTGAGAGATATTCAATTTCATTTTTTGTCTTTTATACATTCGTGAAGGGCAGTCAACCTAATTATTTGTCTATATAAACAATTGTGATTGAAAATCAGTATATTTATTTCTATAATTGTAATGTTTCGATGGATATTCATCCAATCGTTTGTCTATTTAAACAGTTATAACGCAGTTATACAAAATATAAATTTGTTTATTAATGTATTTTTGATTGACATTGAGGCTATTTACAAGACAATTTTTACTGTTGTCATTGAGAGTCGATTATTGATTTGTCTACTTACACAGTTCTAATGGCAGTCAAAATACTTATTTGTCTTTTTATACAGTTGTGATTAACAGTCATTCTATTTATTTGGCTATTTATTCGGATGTGATGGGCAGTCAGAATATATATTTGTCTAATTATAGAGTTGTCATTATCAGTCTTTATATTTATTCTCTATTATATGTTTGTGAATGTTAGCCATTCCATTTACTTGTCTAATTTTCAGTTGTGATAGGCAGTCAATCTATGTTTTTGAATATTCACACATTTGTGATTGACAGTCAATAATTTTTTGTCTATTTATAGACTTGTGATGGAACGTCAATCGAATTATTTGTCTATTTATACAGTAGTGATTGAGTGGCAATATATTTATTTTTCTAATTTTGTACTTGTGATGGTCAGTCAATCGTGTTATTTTTCTATATACACATATTTGTGTGTGACATTCGGTATATTTATTTGTCTACTTAATATATTTTGATGGACAATCATTCAATTTATTTGTCTATTTTTATAGTTGTGATTTAAAGTACATTTTTTGTCTACTTATACAGGTGTGATTGAAAATCAGTCTGATAATTTGTCTATTTATACAGTTGTGATTGAGAGTCTGCCTATGGATTTGACTAATTATGAAGTTTTGAATGAAAATCAGTCTATTTATTTGACTAATTATACAGTTGGATTTGACACTAAGGATATTTATTTGTCTATTTATACAGTTATAAATGAGAGTCAGTATATTTATTTGTGTACTTATACAGTTGTGATGGAGAGTCAATCAAATTATTTGTCAATTTATATAGTTAAGATTTACATACAGCATAATTATTAGACTATTTGTACAGTTATGATAGACAGTCTTTATTTTATTGTGTACCTAAAAATTTGTGAATGAAATACTGTCATTTATTTGCTTATTTGAACAGTTGTGATTGGAATTCAGTAATTATTTTCTACATTTACAGTGGTGAAAAACAGCCAATAGAATTATTTTTATATTTGTACATTTTTTAATGTAAAATAAATTATTTGTCTATAAAGTGTTGAATGAATGCCAGTCAATTTATTTGCTAATTCAACACTAGTAAGTGAAAGTCGGTCTATTCATTTTACTATTTATTATGTTGTTATTGAGAGTCGGTATATGTATTTGACTACTTACACAGTTGTGTTTGAGAGTTATTATATTTAATTTTCTATTTATACAATTGAGAATTTGACTCAGTCTAATTATTTGTCTATTTATACAGTTGTGATAGACTGACTGTATATTTATTGGACAATTTTTATATTGTGATTGACAGTCAATACACTTACATATCTATTTATAGGGTTGTAAATTAAAGTCAGCTTAAATATTTTATTATTTATACAGTTGTAACTCAGAGTCGGTGTATTTATTTGTCTAATTTTACAGTTGTGGTGGACAGTCAATCTAATTATTTGTCTACATATACAGTTGTGATTGACAGTCAGTCCAATTATTTGTCTACTTATACACATGCGAATGAAAGTCAGTCTCTTTATTTGACTATTTATACAGTTGTGATTGACGGTCGCTATTTTAATTTGACTAAATATACATTGTGACTGATAGTCAGTAAATTTATTTGTGTGCCGAGAGGTTTGTGATGGAGTGTCAATCTGTATATTTGTCTAATTATACAGTTGTGATTGGCAATGTTTATATTTATTTCGCTGTTTATACAAATGTAATGGACATTCATATAATTACTTTTCTATTTACACAGTTGACATTGATATTTAGTATATTTTTTATCTACTTATACAATTGTGATAGAAATTGAATCTCATTATTTCTCTATACATAAAGTTGTGTTTCACAGTCGGTATAATTATATCTCTACTTACACAGGTGTGATATAGAGGCAGTCTAATTTTTGTCTTTTACAATTGTGATTGACAATATATATGTAAAATTTTACATTTATACGGATGTGAATGACAATCAATTCATATATTTGTCTATTTATAGAGTGGTGAATGAGAGTCAGCCTATATATTTTTTCATTTATTCAGTTGTTATGGACAGACAACCTAATAATTTTTCTATTTATGCAGTTGTAATTGGCAGTCATTATATATATTTGTCTATTTATACATTTGTGATGGACTTCCAATTTAATTATTTGTTTATTTATAGACTGGTGTTGGACAGTGTATATATATTTATTCGTCTATTTATTCAACTGTAATGGACCGTCAATATAATTATTTGCCCACTTTAGAGTTGTGAATGACAGTCAGTATATTTATTTGAATATTTAGCTTGTTGTGAATGAGAGTCAGCATATTTATTTGCTATGTAAACAGTTGTGTTTTACAGTCAGTCAAATTTGTCTATTTTTGTCTAGATTTGTGATTGACAATATATATATATATATATATATATATATTAGTACTTATGGAAGTGTAATGGAACGTCAATAAAATAATTTGCCCAATTTATAGTTTTGATTGACAGTCAGTATATTTATTTAAATATTTAAAATTTTCTGACTGACAATCGGTATATTTATTTATCTACTTATACAGTTGTGTTGGACAGTCAAATTAATTAATTTTCCTTTTATACATTTGGGATTGTAGGTCAGTATATTCATTTGTCTACTTATACAGTTGTGATGTTCAGTCAAAATAATAATTTTTTTATAGCGTTGTGAGTGAGAGTCAGTATATTTATTTGTCAAATGAAACATTTAAAACGGAAATTCAATCTAAATATTTCAATATTTATTCATTGATGATTACATTCAGTATATTAATTTGATTGTTTATACAGTTTTGAATAACCGCCAGGATAAATATTTTTTTATATTAATATATTTTTATGAAAAATGAAACTACATTTTGCCTATATACACAATTCTGATTCAGGGACAATATTTTAATTTGTCTATTTCATAGACATATGATGGACAGTCTATCTAATTATTTCTCTATTTATACATTTGTGACTGAATGTCAGTATATTTATTGTCGGCTTATAGAGTTGTGATTTACATTCAAAATAATTAATTGTCTATATATACAGTTGTGATAGCCAGACATATTTTTTCTGTACTTATGCAGTTGCGATGGACATTAAAACTAAATATTTTCTATTTATAGATTAATGATTGATATTCAGTGTATTTGTTTGTCTACCTATACAGTTATGATGGACAATTAATCTAAATATTTGTTTATTAATACAGTTGTGATTGACATTCAGCCTATTATTTGTCTAATTTTATAAGTGTGAATGAAAATCGTTCAATTATTTTTATATTTGTACAGTTGTGATTGAGAGACAGTCAAATTATTTGCTTATTTATTCAGTTGTGATGGACATTCAATCTAATTATTTGTCAATTTAAACACTTGTGATTAACAGTCAGTTTATTTATTTGAGTAATTATGGAGTTGTGTTTGAGAGTCAGTATATTTATTTGTCTACATACACAATTGTGTTGGAGAATCAGTATAATTATTTTTCAATTTTAAAGTCGTGATTTGTGTTCAGAATATTTATTAGACTACTTATATTTTTCTGATTGAAAATCTGTCTATTTATTTGATTATTTATACAGCTTTGATTAATAGTCGGTTTAATTATTTTGTCCTGCGTATTCAATCTAATTACTTGTCTAATTATTCAGTTGTGATTGACACTCAGTATATTTACTTGACTATTTAGATAGTTGTGATTGAGGGTCAGCCTATATATTTTTCTATTTATACTCTTTTGAATGAATGTCAGTCTATTTATGTGATTATTTATATAGTTGTGTTTGGCAGTCAGTATATTTATTTGCCTATTTAAGAAGGTGCGATTTAGAGTAAGTCAAATATTTGTCTACTTATAGAGTTGTGATTGACAGGTCGTGTATATATATATGTCTATTTATACATCTGTGATGGACATTCAATCCCATTAAATTTTCCAATTATACAGTTGGGATTTTCAGTCAGTATATTCAATTGCCCTCTTATACAGTGTGATTGACAGTGAATTTAATTATTTATCTTCTTATAAACTTGTGATTGTCAGTATATTTATTTGACTATGTATACAGTTTTGATTGAAACCCTGTATATGAATTTGTCTATTTATACATTTGCGGTGTACAGTCAATCTAATTATTTGTCTAATTTACAGTTATAAATGTCAGTCAGTATGTTTATTTTTCTACTTATACAGTTGTGAAGGGAAGACAATCGATTTGTCTATTTATATTGTTCTGAATGTCAGTCAGATTATTTATTTTTTTATTTAAACACTTGTGATTGAAGTTAAGTTTATTAAATTGACTTTTAACGCAGTTTGTTAGACAGTCAGTCTATTTATTCCATTTATCAACTGTGGTTTATATTCAGTCCATATACCATGTCTATATACACAGTGGCGGTTGAGAGTTATTATATTCATTTTTCTTTTTATAAAGTAATGATTTAGAGTCAGTCTAATTAATTGTCAATTTATACCGATGTGATTGGCAGTCAGCCTAATTTCTTGTCTAATTTTACAATTCACTTAGACAGACAGTACATTTATTTGTCTCTTTATGGATATGTGATTATCAGTCAGTCTATTTATTTGTCTGCTTATACAGTTGTGATTAACATTCAGTCTATTTATGTGTCAATTTTTTTAGTTATAATTGACAGTCAGTTACTTTACTTCTCTATAAAAATTTTGATTGCCACTCAGCCTATTTAATTGCCTATTTTTACAGTTCTGTTTAACAGTTCTAATATTTACTTATCTACATATAGTCTTCTGATTAACAGTCAGTATATTTATTTGTCTATTTATGCAGTTACGCATGACATTCACTATATATATTTGTCTATTTATAGAGTTGTGATTGACAGCCAGTATTCTTATTTTTCTATTTATTGAGTAGTGATTGGTATTCAGTATATTTATGATGACTATACAGCTGCGATTGACAAGAGTCATTTTTATTTTTCTTTTTGTAGAGTTATGATTGACAGTCAGTCTAATTTTTTCTATTTATACTGTTGCGATTAGCATTCATCCCATTTATTTGACTATTTATACAGATCGTTGGATAATCAGTTTCTATTTTGCTTATTTAGACAGTTGTTATTGAAAATTTTGCCTATTTATTTGTCTATTTATACAGTTTTGTAGATGATCAAGAAGTATTTTGTCAATTTATACAGTTGCGTTGGACAATCAGTATATTATTTTCCTATTGATACATTTGTGATTAACAGTTAGTGTATTTATTTCTCTATTAATATATTTCTGTTAGACAGTCAAGATATTTTTTGTCCTTTTATTCAATTGTTAGACAGTCAGTACAAATTTGTCTCTTTATACAATTCTGTTAGATAGTCAGTCTAATTATTGTCTATTTATACAGTTGCGAATGACAGTCTTTTATTTATTTTTCTATTTCTATAGTTGTGAATGACAGACACTCTATTTATTTGTCTATTTGTACAGTTCCGTTAGTCCGTTAATACGTATTTTGTCTAATTTTACAGTCGTGATTGACGGCCAGTCCAATTATTTGACTATTTATACAGGTCAATTGGACTGACCTTATATAATTTGTCTATTTATAGAGACGTGATAGATATTCTCTCTATATATTTGTATATTTAGACTGTTAAGATTGACATTTAGACAAATTATGTCTAAATATATAGTTGTTTTTGAACCCAATTTACCTATTTTTCTCTATTTAACACTAGAAACGCCAAGGCGGTCAATTTGACCGCTGCTGAATTTGACTCTCTGTTATTCTGAATCCGTGTATTTTTCTAACGCGGCACGTTTAGACTTTTCATTATTGAGTGTCTACAATACGGGGGAGTCAAACTTTTCCGCATCTGGTACCTCTGGTACCATAGATTGAAGACGCTACCTTCAAGCGCCAGACGC
>Ga0131853_10008930_pt1 | contig 18289 bp, 9 predicted proteins | sample TergutLab28metaG_FD_92764 | JGI IMG/M metagenome (GOLD analysis project Ga0131853, IMG submission 92764) | Labiotermes labralis P1 segment gut microbial communities from Petit-Saut dam, French Guiana - Lab288 P1 (version 2) (version 2) | ecosystem: Host-associated > Arthropoda: Insects >... | reverse complement strand
CCAGTTGGGTTTCGTGTATAATAGCGTGACTATTAAACTTCCAGAATTTGCTTCGTGAAACTTACCGCTGGAAAACGCTCTCACCCGGTAAGTCACTGGACGATAAAGTCAAGGAAGATGAAAGGCAATATTAGCACTACGAGATTCATAGGAAGCGTTCAAAAACAGTTCAGACCTCAATTCTCTAAAACGATAAGTGAAAGCGAGCAAAACAAGATGAAAAAACTCCTCAAACTATTGGCCGTTGCATTAGCTATTATCATGGTATTTCAAGTTGTGCAAGTGGGTATTTTGGCAGCCCCAATTCCAGTTCAACGCTCCGTCAGCGGCGGCGATGCTAACTTTCCAGATGATATTGCGCTTGACCGCGATGAAATAGAAGACGATGAGCACGCATCGTTGATCATAGGCGAGTTACCCGAGCTTCGCGAAGAATCCGTGCGGCACTTTCGGCGTGAAGATGGTCTTTACGTGGCGGTGATGTACTCCCAACCGGTGCATGTTTTGAGTGAAGACGGCACATGGGAAGACATTGACGCCACGTTTTTGTTTGAGGAAAACGAAGATGGCGAACTGGTTCTGGCAGCACAGGCGCTGCCCAATCCGGTCAGCTTGCCGCAAAGCTTTGCGGACGGGCAGGGAACGATTGAAGTTGGCGAACATACCATTTCGTTTGGCGTAAGCGCGTTTAATGCGTTGCTGGAACCGGAAACTGAGTATGAACCAGAGCCAGAGCTTGAAGTTGAAGCAGAATATCCTGATGAAGACGAAGTAGAAACAGATAACCCCGCTATAGATGAAGATGCAACAGAATATTATACCCAGCAGGATGCTGAAGAACCCACACAAGAGGAGCCTTCTACCTCTACTGAAGTTTTTGAAGTGGAATCGGAAGAAGTACTACAAGTTCCTATGCATGCAAGCAGACTTGAACCTGTGCTACAAGAAGAGATTTCTGTTGACGCAAGACCTAGTGTTAATTTAGAGCAGGAAGCGCAAATCATCGCGGTGGAAGACGCTGTTTCGTTCGTTGAGGACGAAGAAGCAATAACGCAACCTGTGGACTGCGAAATTGAGCAAATCCACCAAGCCAATGCGGAATTTGTCAGCGTGGAGCCTTCCATATCTGCCGTGATTTATGAGAATGTGTTTGATGGCGCAGATTTAGAATACATCATCACACCAACTGGTGTGCAGGAAAATATCGTTGTTCGCGAACAGCGTGAGCAGTATATCTTTTTCTTTGATATGGACTTTGGCGGGCTGATCCCTGTGCCGCAGGAAGACGGCTCAATTGTGTTGTTCCATCCAGAAAGCCACGAGTTTGCTGCCATTTTGCCAGCGCCACATATGATGGATCAAAACGGCGAAATGAGCGGCGCCGTAACGATGGAGCTTGCAACCTGGGAAGACCAGTTTGTGATGACTGTAACGGCAAATGCGGATTGGGTTAACGCCGAAGAGCGTGCATGGCCGGTGGTCGTGGCGCAGTCGGTCAATTTAACGCCTCCCAGAATGACCCTTACATATGGCCCGAATGGCAATTTCATCGGACGTGATGGAAATATAATCAGCTGGGCGCATTTGACATTTCCGCTACCAACATTGCCTACAGGCGCAACCGTTTCCAGCGCACGTCTTGAAACACACGTTACAAATCCATCGGCATATGGTGTCCCTGGTGTTCGTGTCTACGCAGGTATCATTCATCCGCTTACGACAGAACAGCGCAGATTGTTCGTCAGTGACAGCTGGTTCATTTCACATGCCGGAAATGTGGGCACGTTTAACGTTAACCGCAGAATTAACATGACAAACGCGGCCATGTATTGGTATAGCGGCATCGCGCCAAGCCATGCCGCTATCACAATCAGTATGAGCGTTGTGGAATCAACGCTCATTCGCCGTGGTCATGTGACGCTCAATGAAAGCATAACTCATTTCTCGGTTTCCTACACAAACAATGTAGGTCTGCAAGGCCATTGGTCCTATGAAACAATCAATTTGGGCCGTTCAGGCCAGGTGCACATCAACCGTGTCAATGGCTTATTGACATTTGTGCATCCGATGCTCCAATTGGAAGGCAACCGCATGCCGTTCGGGTTTCAACAGGTATTTACCACCCAAAGGTCATTTGCACCTCGTCTTCGCAACGCACTTGGAGGGGGCTTCTTCGCAGATTCTGGACTTTCAGATGCAGCCAAACCCGTTCCGGCGCTGATGAGTTTCATGGAACACATTGAGCCTCTACATACCCTTTCGGCATATCGCTTGACAGACGGCACCGGCGTTACACACTATTTCTTTCGGCAGGACGATGGGGGTTATGTCCACCAATTTGATGAACATCTTGTGTTGGGAGTTAGTGAATCGAGAGAAACCGTCACAATCACAGACGGCCAGGGAAATATCAGGCGTTTTCACAATGGGATGTTGCATGAAATGGAAGATGCCAACGGAAATATCACGACCATCCATCTTGGTGGATTGGAAATGGTAGACGGAAGTGGCAACGTCTTAACATTTGATTTATCTGAACTTATGAATAGTTGGTTTCCGAGCGCTCCACCTGTGAGCGATTTAAACCAACTGATGATGGCGTTCATGCAATGGCTGTTTGAAAAAGCCATTGGACTTGGTATGCAAAGAATATATAACTATGAAGGCGTGATTCGTTCCATCACCGATGCGGTTGGACGTGAAATTGTGTTTGAGTATGCCTTTGAGGAACCAATCCTTTTCCCGCCAAACAATCCTATGGTTGTTGCACATGCGTTCCCAACGCATATGTCTGCCGTGGTAGCCCCCGATGGCCAGCGTATTGAATTTTCGTATGAGTTGGATGATGAATCGCAAACAAATCACAGCAATGGTTGGCTGCACATGGATTATCATGATGGTCGCAGGACTTCGTTGCGTTTCAGTGGAAACGAGTTTAACGGATTTGTATCCGGCCGCCGTATTGATGCCATTCATGTCGCAGACGGATCGGTGATATCTTTTTCCTATGAATCGGATGTTTTGGGATTACCACAATTTCAACGCGTCAATGGCGTAGAACGCCGGGGCAACGGGGAATTACTCCACGCACTTGATTTTGACTGGTCGAACACCGGTACGATGACGGTAAGTGATATGACAATCCCAGAGGAGCCCCAAGTCCAATCGTATGTATTCGACTACTGGGGGCGACTGGTGAATTCCTGGAATGAAGATATGGTCGCAACTTACGTGCAATATAGCTTTGAGGGCAACGACCCTAGTTTGGCCACTGCTGTTTCTGCCGCACAACCGATGATTCACAACTTGATCCGTAACCATAGCTTTGAAATGGATACAGCCGACTGGATGATGTTATCCACCAGTCAAGATGCTGGGACAGCAAAAATTGTTGATGATGCAGCATTTTCGGGAACATATGCATTGCTTGTCGAAAACGAAAACCAAGCAGAGTCTATCGCTGCAGTACAAATAATTAATTCGAGTTCAACGCAAAGCCCAAGTCTGGAACCAGGTCTTTACACGTTGTCGGCTTATGTTTTGCTGCCTGAAAATTTAGATGTCATCGTAAATGGCGGAGCAAGGTTAAGTCTGATAGCAAGCCGGACGACCGGCGGCCTGTTCACGAGCGATATAGAAGTTTCCAGTCAGCATATCACGCTTGCGAATGAATGGACACGTCATGACGTAACAATAGAAATTCCGGCTAACTGGTCAAACTTTAGACTACAGGCAAGATTGGAAGTTGATCAGGCAGAGGGCATTGCGTTGTTCGATGCGGTTCAGTTGGAGCCGGGCGGCAGTGTCAACGACTATAACTTATTGGAAAACAGCCAATTCAGGGAGGGTCTTTCACAGCGGCCAAGAGGATGGGTTGGTGAAAATCTTCTTCTTTGGGGGCCTGATTCAGTGCAGGAAGGTCGAATGAGGATTACTGGCCAAGAAAACCAGAGCAAGAGCCTTTCTCAGGTTGTTCGAGTGAACGCGCAGGCAGGGCAAACCATTGTGTTTAACTCCTTTGCACAGGCAATCAACGCAAATTTGGAAGGCCGATTTGGCGTGGCGCTTTCCGCAGACACAGGGGAAACCGCATTTGCGTCCTTTTCTCTCACCACGCAGGGTGTGCAGATGACCGGCGGTGCATTGCGCTTAACAGAAGACGCAGAGTTTGTCACGTTGTCACTCATATATGACAATCAAAGTGGTGCGGCATACTTTGGCGGCGCAGCGCTGTATGTAGGGAACTTCGGCGAAAGCTTTGAATATCTCGACAGCGGTTTACTACGCAGTATACGCAATGACTTTGGCAGCAGCATTCAGTTTGAGTATGATAGCAACAACAACCCTACCCGCATCTTACAAATGCAAGATGATGAAATATTGCAGGAACTTGGACTCGAATTTGACGCGAACCGCAACATCATTCGCCAAGAAACGGCAGGTATCACAACCTATTTCTACTACGGAGGCACGCGGGATGGCTCCACAACCTATGGCGTAGTTACTGAGGTTGTTTCTATCACAGAAAATGGCTACACGACCCGCGAAAGCATGACGTTCACGGATTGCTTCAATTTCCTTACGTCATACACGGATGCGCGCGGCATGACGAGCACGTTCGAATATTGCTTACTCTCAGGGCGGTTGCTAACCGCCACTGACCCGAATGGCAACACAGTGACATACAGCTTTGAGTTTGTCGAAATAGACGGGCAGGTCGTGGAGCAGAAAATCATCACCGGGCAGGCAGAGCCGGGCGGACCGCCAAGCGTGACCAGTTTCAGCTCAACAGAAGGCTTGTTGCAAGAAATTACACGCAGCGGCGATATTTCATACCACATGGAACACGATGCACTGGGCCGTGTGGTTGAAGTTGGTGTTGGCGGGAACTGGCTGATTCGCAACAGCTTTGACCAACGTCAACGCCTTGCGCGGCAATATTTCGCCAACGGACATACCTATAGCGTAGAATATGACCACATGGGCCGCCTGATTAGTGAAACGTTCAACAACGGCCTGAGTGGTCAACCCAATTTCAGTTACACCTACAACCTCAAAAATCAGTTAACCAGGATCATTGACCGCGAAAACAATGTAACCTGGAACTATGGCTTTGATGTTTCGGGTCAGCTTGTGAGCCTCGTCGGCACCGACGGCACACAGGCCCGATATGCCTATGACCCCATAACAAACACACTCAATCGCTTGACAGTCAGCCAAAACGGTGCTATCATATCTGATGTAAGCTATTATTACACGGAAGATGGGCGGCCCACCGAAGTGCTGCTGCACAGCATGGGCGGCGCTGCTGTGTCTTATGATTTCGACACGCTCAACCGTTTGCGCCGAAGCGTTTTGGATGTTCCTTCCACATTTTCGCTGGAACGCAACTACGGCTATCTTGGCACACAGGATAACGCTTCTGAGCTGATTGAACAGTTGCAGGTGCAATTGCAAGATGAAGATGGAATCGCCACCACTTTACGAAGTTACACCGTTACTTACGATGACTTGGGCAACATCAGTACGATCACGGACATCTATGGCAACATTGTGCGTTACAGCTATGACGGACTCAACCGTCTGGTGCGTGAAGACAATGAGTTGATCAACCATTCATTCCGCTTTACGTACGACGACAGAGGAAATATCGTGCAAGTTTCGTTGCACGAATTCAGCCTGGAAGACACCCTCAGCCCGGCATTGCAAACGAGTGATTATGCCTTCGAAAATCCCAGCTGGCCGGACCAACTGACCAGCCACAATGGTAATGAGATCACTTATGATGCCATGGGCAACCCGTTGACTTACAACGGCTACACATTCATATGGCAAAAGGGCAGGCAGCTGGCCGGTATCACTGGCAACGGCTTGAACATAAGCTTTCGGTACAATGCCGATGGCCGTCGCACACAGAAAATTGTTGATGGTGTAACCACATATTACACTTGGATTGACGGTTTGCTCATGCGCCGTCAAACCGGTGATGAAGTGCTCAACTTCGCCTATGATGCCAACGGAAGAGCGATTGGCTTTTCTTTCGCAGGGAACCATTATTTCTACATTTACAACCTGCTGGGCGATGTTGTAGCGATTCTCGACGAGCTGGGTAATGTCGTGGCTGAATATGCGTATGATGCCTATGGAAATATCCTGCGGCAGTATGGCCCCATGGCACAGATCAACCCAATCCGTTACCGGGGATATTATTTCGATAACGAAACCGGTTTCTACTACCTGCATACGCGTTTTTATAACCCACATTGGGGCAGATTCCTCAACGCGGATAGTTACTTGATCGCAGGCAATGCGTTAACGGCCAGCAACTTGTATGCCTACGCAAATGGCAATCCGATTATGTTTGTGGACCCTTCGGGTGAGTTTGCGGTCATTCGGCGTGTTGCGCAAGCGGCTACCACGGTCGTAAATGCAGTCGCAAATTCAACGATTGGTTCTGCGGCTATAGGTGTTGCAAGTACAGTGTTAAATTCAACGCCGGTCACAACGGTTACCAATGTGGTAAGCAGGATTAGAAATCCCTCGCCTGCACAGGCTACAACAACGTCGTTGGGAACCTCCATTGTTGGAACTGTAGTTGGTGGCTTGATGTCCTTAGTGTCCAGCGTAAGCACGGCGGTCAATTTCATCCAAAACGGACCATCGGACGAGTTTCGGAATTCTACGCTTGGGAACGCTATTGACCTTGGATTGCGTGCGGCAGTGGTGATTACAGCTGGAGTGACAGCTTTAGCAATTGTTGCTGATGCGGTATTTGACAACGTCGCAACCAATACATTTGTTGCCGGTGCTTCGCTAAGCCTTAGAACTGCCGATGCCGCGTTGACTTGGTTTAGGGGAACGCCAACGCCAGGGCCGGATGACCCGGGCACTGGCGGGCCGGGAACAGGGACGGGGCCGGGAGTTATTACTTTAGCTCGACAACGAGAAGAAGATGTGCTAATGCGAGATTATGCACGAAGCTTAGTTTTATCCCCACCTGAATGGCAAGATAAAAATGATGCCCAAAGAGAAGCACACTTGACATATATTTTTAACAGAGTAAGAGCTAACAAACGCATAACAACAGCGATTACTTTTGACATTGTGCCGTTACCTGCTCATGTCGTCGGAAGATTCTTTCCAGAAGAAAGAATTATAGAAATCAATCGAAACAGACTTCACAATGCGCTTGAAATGCAACGAGTTGTTATTCATGAATTAAGGCATGTATATCAGACAGAGGCTGTAAACGGCATTGGCAACCATGTGGTAACGGCAGAAACGCGTCATGCATGGTGGACAAACCAACTCCCGAATTATATTCGAATAGGGCAGATTTTGCCAGATGGGACGGTAGTAACCGAAGCAATGTATTTGGCGCAACCCATAGAGTTTGATGCTTTTATGTTTGCAAACCAGCTCGAGTCTAATATTCTTGCGGGGGACTATGTTCTTTCGGAAGGCGACATAGCACCTAGGCACATTGGCAGTTGGCAGCAAGAGTGGAGTGTTCTAGTCCAACTTAATATGGCATAGAAAGGGTTTGTAAATTTATGAAAAAACTATTCTTAGCACTACTTGTTCTTGTTATTATAGTTTTCTTTGTTGCTTGCCGGCAAGCAGAAGATTTTCCAAACGAAGATATAACACAGCAGGAAACAACGGCACAAGTAGAAACTACAACGACCACAGAAGCAACCACACAAGTTACACTAGAAATTACGACAGAGGAAACAACGCAAAGAGAAGAAACCACAACACAGACTACCACTAGAAATACTACCACAACACAAAGAGAGATTACAGTGCAAACAGAGCTAATCCAAAGAAACGCAGAATTAATTATAGAGCATGTGAGTTTTGATTATTTAGAGCTTTCTGTTGTCGAACAGGTAGCGGAGAAGTTATATGAGCTTGCTATAGGTGAGATTGAAACGCTTGATGTGAGAGGAAATATTTCAGAAATACCACACGACGCAATTTGGGTGCTTCACACGGTTAATACTGATGGTGAAATTTTTCGAATTGCTATGGCTATCGATGGCATAATATTTGTCTCACGTGGTGAAGCAGGGGAAGGGACTATCATCTATCAACGGCAATTTCCTATAGTGGAAAGGCACTAATAACGCAAGCAATAGAATGGTCACATGGAGCAGCAGCAACACAAGCAGGGCAACGGTAGACCCAACAACTGGCGCGGTAACTGGCGTATCACCGGGTGCAGTTGATATTATTGCCACCGCGCAAGATGGCAGCGGTGTAGTTGGCCGCAGGTCAATTACTGTGAGTGCGGCGAAAACAGATGTGACGGTTACTGGAACTCAAGGGACATTAACGAATCAAACCCCTCTTGTGTTGTTTGTTGGCTTAACAACAACCGTTTCTGTTTCAGTACAACCCAATAATGCAACGAATCAGAACTTTACGTGGAGCACCAACCCAAATAGTTCAATTGCGACGAGGAATGGAAACACTTTCAGGGGAGTGAGCGAAGGAATTACAAACGCAACGGTTAGCACAACAGATGGCAACAGGCAAGCCAGTTTTAGAATTGTTGTGGCAACAAGGCTTCCGCAGCCACGAACGAGAGGAATACGAAACGCGCAGTATATGCACGCAGGGCCGGGCACGACGTTTGACCGTGTTGCTTGGCTTTCTGCAAACCAACAGGTGGTAGTTTACGCTGTTTTGGGCAATTACTATTTAGTAGTTGATGGCCCAAGGGCTGGGTTTGTGCCGCGGGCTAGTGTGGTGGAAATTACGGGGTCTACGCGGCAGGTGAGCTTGCGAAATTATACCAATCGCCCTTTGGGTACGTTTTCTGCCAACGCGCCCAATGGTTTTGCTGTGGGCACAAGATTTGCTTACTCGTTTGAAATTATTCATGGTCTTTTCAATAGTTATCAAGGGCATCATCTCTATCGATATGATATAGTCGCCCGTAGCCTTGTCCGTATGACAGGCCAAAATATTCACCCAAATGGGCTTGGACACGCCAATGACATAGCTTTGGTAGAAATTCCAGGCGGCAATACATATATGTTTGTGACTGTATTTCAAAGTGGCAATTCTAATTTTAACAATGCTATTGTCCAACTGCGAATTAATAACAATAATAACACCTATGAGGAGGTCGCGAGGTTTATTACATCATATCTTCCACCCAATCCTCCGGCCAATCACAATCCGAATCGTGTAATTTCCGGGATTTCAGTCATTAGTCGTAGCGGTGGTAATCTTCAACTTTTACTTAGAGGTACTGCTGGTACTGGTGGTGCTAATGCTCGGTTCTTTAGGGGCACAATTCGATATAACAATCATACAAGTGGAACAATCAATCTAGTGCCTGCGTTTAGAATTTATGAAGGCGGTCACCCTCTTCCTGATGGCTGGTCACGTCAAGGAATGCATCTCGAAGGCAGTAGGCTGTATCATTCATTATCGAGCAGTGGTGCCACATCAAATCAAAGCGTTATCCTTGTGTATAACGCCGCTCCATTGATAGGGCTTAATAATTCAACAACTTTATCTCCGCATAACGGCGATCCTTGGAGATTTATAGGGCCGACAGGATCAACCTTTGAGGTTGAAGCCTTTGGCATTCGCAACGGTGAAATGTGGTTTTTGAGAGATACGGGAACACGCGCAAATGCCGGGATATACACGGCTGTTCGTAGGCCATAACGAAAGGATTTTATTTATGAAACGATGGACTAAACTACTAATTGCAGCAACTATAGCTATTTTGCTTATTTGCTTTAGCTTGTTTTTCTTGCTGCGCGAAGCGCCAAGCAATAATCACACCACTGGAAACGCAAACAATAATTCCACAGCAACTACACCCAACGGTCAACAAACCAGCGAAACGGACCCATTTGAGTATGTAATTCAGGCCTATGCTAGGCTTGTGCAAGACCCTCAATGGAAGCAAGAGCTGACCGAAATGGATGAGGAGCAGCGAAGAGCTGTATTTGCGCAAGGCTTTGAAATGCTGCCGGAAAACGCCTTCACAAGCTGGGCAACTTATCGCAATCACGACCCACACATGAATCTTATCCCACGCCTTGCTTTTTATGACATTGATGGCGACGGCACAATGGCGTTGCTACTGGGCTTTTCAGTAGCAATCGCCGATATTTACATTATTCAAGATGGTGTTGCGGTGCAACAGAAAAGTTTTTTCTCTAGCCCTCGATATGGTGGCGATGGTGGCGCTAGATTGTTTTCAAATGGTGTGATATCTGGTTATTATGGCGATGAGAGATTGTATCACTTTGAAGATGGAATTCTGCGTGAGCTAAACCGTGAAGTTTCCGGCGGTTGGGAAATAAAACAACTCGACTGGCAACCAATTACAGCATTTAGGCATCAATTTCGTGAAGATGACCCGTTCAACTATGTTCTTCACGCTTACGCTAGACTTGTGCAAGAGCCTCAATGGGGCGAAGAGTTGTATCATATGACCGAAGAACAGCGCAGAGATGTTTTTGCGCAAGGCTTTGAGATGCTGCCACGCAACGCATTTTTAAGCTTAAATGCTTATAGGCTTGAAGACGAGAGAAATCTTGCATATGCTTTTCACGACACCGATGGCAACGGTACAATTGCATTGTTATTGGCTAGTGATAGCTGGGGGATTACCGATATTTTCGTCATCCAAAACGGTATTGCAGCACAATTGGTGAGTATTGATGCCGGCGAGGCGAGCGTTGCTTTTTTTCTTTCGAGTGGTGTTTTTTATCATGTTGTCTTAACCCAAGACCTCAGAAGGGAGACGCGATTTTATCGATTTGAAGACGGAGCGCTTGTGCGTTTTGCCACTTTAATTGCAGGCGTTGGAGGCGAAAATTACTACCATATTCTTGCAGATGGGACTGAAGTTTCAATTACAAGAGATCAATTCAATGAAATAAGTGAAGAGTACTTGGGAAATGGGGAGTTTAAAAACCTCGATTGGCGGCCCATTGCGGAGTTTGGGAGGTAAATGAAAGTGCCCCGCTGAGTTTTACTTGGCGGGGCGCTTTTAAAATCTGACGGATTACTAAAGTAAATGAAATGGAAAAATTAATATCAAGAAAGAGCCACCCGCTGTGAAGGTGGCTCTTTTGGTATTTATAGCGGTTGACGATGGCTACCGCTTGATTATCAATGGAGAAGTTTTATCGTCCAGTGACTTACCGGGTGAGAGCGTTTTCCAGCGGTAAGTTTCACGAAGCAAATTCTGGAAGTTTAATAGTCACGCTATTATACACGAAACCCAACTGGAAGTCAATGGATTTAGCGAATTTTTTTTAGAAATGTCGAAAATAGTCGAGGAAGCGGCCGCGCAACGGCTGCTTCCTTTTGCTATTGTGTTGGAATGACAACGATTTAAGTAAATCAGTCGTCAAAAATACCGTCAGGAGGAACCAGTTATGGCCCGCAAGGGAGAAAACATCTACCGCCGCAAAGATGGCCGCTGGGAAGGCCGTTTTATCAAAGCCCGCAGTGCCGATGGCAGGCCGAAATATGACTCTGTCTACGGTAAAAGCTACGGTGAAGTGAAGAAAAAGCTGTTTGAAAAGCGCACCGAGGTGTTTGCAGCGCAAAAGCAGTCGCAAAAAGAAAATGCGCCGTCAGGCGGCTTCAGCTCTTTGGCACAGCAGTGGCTGGCCAGCGCCAAGAAGAACATCAAGGAATCCACGTACAATAATTATACGGACTATCTGGATAAGCACATCCTGCCCTGCTTGGGCGGGAAGAAAATATCAGCCATCACGGAGCAAGCGCTCGAAACATTTGCTACAGAAAAACTTGCGAATGGCCGCTTGGACGGCAATGGTGGCTTATCGTCTAAGAGCGTGGCGGATATGCTATCGGTAATTAAGCAAGTATTCCGCTATGCGAAGCTCCAAATGCCCGAAATTAAAATTCGCAACCCTGCGCCGAAGATGGCCGTGTTGAGCCGTTATGAGCAGCAACGCTTGACTGAAGTGTTGATGCAGGACATGGATTTATGTAAGTTGGGTGTCTTGCTGTGTTTGCACACGGGTATTCGTGTGGGCGAGCTATGCACATTGACTTGGAAGGATATTGATTTGCGCGAAAATGTTTTGCGCGTACACGGAACGATGAAGCGTCTGCGGGATCACTCGCTTTCAACCACGGCTAAGACGAAAGTTGTTGTGACCGCACCCAAAAGCCAGTGTTCCGTGCGAGATATTCCGTTGCCGCAATCGCTTACAAATATGTTGCGAAAAGTTGCAGTTGGACAACACCCGGATGCATATTTCCTATCCGGCAGCAAGCACGTCATCGTAGAGCCAAGGGAAATGCAGTATCGTTTCAAGAGTTATTTGAAACGAGTTGGCGTGGCTGCTGCCGTACCATGCGCTGCGGCATACCTTCGCGACAAACTGGGTTGAGAAAGGGCTTGAGGTCAAATGCCTGAGCCAGATTCTTGGACACTCGTCTGTGAAGATAACGCTGGATCGCTATGTGCACACTTCCATGGAACTAAAGCGAAGCCAAATGGAGCAGATGGAAGATTTGTTCATTCCATCTGCTCCACCTGCTCCAAAGAAAATAAGCCGTCAAGCGTTCCCGTCAAACTTTCTGCCGCTTCATATGAAGCGGCATTTTCTTGCGCCGTGCTCTTTAAATGGAGTATAATGATAGCACAATTTACCGCACATGTCTAGAATGAAGCTCATTGTGTGCGCCGAAAATATAGTAACGGGTCTACTGCTCGTCCATTCCGGCGAACCTCAAAGTGCAGGTGCGGGCCTGTGGAGCCGCCTGTGGAACCTACCCAGCCAATCACCTGACCCTGTTCAACTTCCTCGTCAACACGTACACCAATCGCAGAAGCGTGCGCATACAGAGTTTCATAGCCGGAGCCGTGGGCGATAATAACATGGAACCCAAGTCCCATGCCCCAGCTATCCGTAGCGTTTGCAGCGACAACCACTCCATCGGCCATTGCCAAAATGGGCGTGTTCATTGGAGCACCGATGTCAATCCCGCTGTGGTGTCTACGTGTGCCAGGATTGAGTGGATCATCACGCATTCCAAAACCAGAAGTGATTCGAAAGCCTGCTTGCATGGGCCACGCGAACATACCAGTGCCTTGCCATGATTGGTCGCCTTGCAATATCTCGCCACCGCTATGTCTGAAACCGCCCAGCAACTCCGCCCAAAGACTTACAAATTCATCGCTGAGCAACTCGTCCAGCATTGTCCGTTGCTCAGCTGAAAAGCCGTGCGTCTGCACCATGTCAGCTGCACTCTTTTGGGTCATATGAATGGTCAAAGTAGTGCCATCTTCTAGTTCTTGCAGGCTGTAGGTAAAGCTGTTCATTTCATTGGCAATCTGCCGCAGGCGTTCGATTCGCTCATCGTCAATGGTGACAACATCCATCGGATTCAGCGGGTCGTTCGTGACCATCACAGCGTACACAGCCAACACCTGCGGCCAGTTAATGGCCATGCTTCCTTCAAACACCAGCGTGTCGTGCTCATAAGCCTGCTGCACAAAATTGAAGCGATCATAGTGCTCCTGGCTGAGCTGCTGCACAACCTGCGGCAAAAACAGCGCACCACTGCCATCATCTCCGCTGCCGCCTGAAAAAAACAGCCCAAATGGCGATGCGAGCAACAGCCCGACCAGGCATATGATTATAATAATCACCACAGCAACCCAGCCACCTGCCGCGATGGCCGATACCAAGGCCTTCGTGCCCACGATTGCTGCTTTGACTGTTGCCACGGAAGCTTTAACCGCCGCAATCACAGCCTTGATAGACCGTCGAATCATCTGCTGCATCCGCATTGCGGTCTGCCTTGCTCGTTTGGCCGACTTCGCTGCTGTCTTTACGGTCTGCTTTGTTGTACGCACGGAACGCTGCGCCGTCTTCGCGGACTTCTTGCTGCGGCCAATGGTACGGCCCGGTTTTTTCTTGAGCTTAGACTTCACCTTGCCTTTGGGTTGATTGGGCTTGCCACTTTTGCCATCACTGGAAAGAAGTTTATCCGCTCTGCCCTTGCCGCGCTGCTGGGTCTTTTTCTTTTGCTGCGCCTTACTCTTTTGAGTTCTTGTCTGGCTGGGTCCAACGCCATCAGCAGGCTTATCTCTATTGACGGGAGATTTTCTGCTTGGCGAGCCAGCTGATTTATCATTTGATGTTTCAGCAGTTGGAGCCAGCGGTTTATTCACGGCCTTTTGTTTGGTCTTTGCATATACTTGCTTTGCCGCTTTTTGACCCTGCGCGTTCGCTATTTGTACAGTACCCTGTACCGCAGATTTCACCTTTTCTTCGACAACGCCCTCGGCATAGCCGCTGGGCGAATCTTTCGGTTGCTCTATTTGCTTGGCAGCAGCGTCTTTGGTTTTGAGCGCCGCGCGTTTCATTTGAACGCCAACGTGGGCTGGCGCGCGCGTCTTGATATCCCGCACGGTTTCGCGGGTCTTGATATTCTTGGATATAATGATCACTCCTATTGCTTTCTTAGGCTGGATATAGTATAATGTCGCATCAAAAAGTGTAATGAAGCAAAGCCCTAAGTGCCCCGAACTCCGACTGGAAGGCCGCGACTTTGATTTCAGCAGCTGGTTCGTGGAGAAATCCATGAGCGCATTGAAGCCCTGGCGCGGGTTGTTGACCGTCTGCCCCACAGCGAAAACGAACCGCCATACAGCCGTGATTTGGCTGCGGCGATTCGTTACAATGTGAGTGTGTTTGCCATGGTCAATGGCTTCGAGCAGAAGCTGGATATCGCGGACGCTGACTTAATTCTGAACTCCGGCAGTATGGGCCTGCAATTGTTCGCGGAGAAGTATGGTATCGAAATTATCTGAGGGAGTTATGCCACTAATTATCCCCAGGCCTGGTCGATAGCAAACGAAAGATTTTGGTGTCTTCCGGCCACTCGTTCTTGAAAGGCACGAGCGCCCTGCCATAACGTATCAATCCATGCCCCGGTTCGGAGTTGGTAATAAAGCTCATCTGTTCCGGCGAAATGTTGAGCAGCTTGCCCAGGTTCTCGCGGTCGCTGGCGGCTTGATTGAACATCACAATGAACTCCGAGTTGGAGAGCATGGTGCTCGCCAATACGCTGTCCAGCAAATACTCCACGTTCTGCGTGATGGCCGTTGGGAACGCATTGCGCTTGCGAAATTGCCGCCACGCGGAGTTAAAGAACTCACCGCTGTGCTCGTTTTCAAACACAACATGAAATTCATCAATCACAATATGCGTCCGCTTACCCTGCCGCCAGTTTTCGGTAACGCGGTTGAGAATGGCATCGGTCACAACGAGCAAGCCCATCGCTTTGAGCTGTTTCCCCAGACCGAAGATATCATAGACAATCATGCGATTTTTCGTGTCCACGTTGGTTTCGTGGGCGAAAATGTCCAAGCTGCCATTCGTAAACAGCTCCAATGAGAGGGCTAACTCATGCGCGTCCGGCTCCGGTTGAGCCAATAATTCTTCGCGCAAGTCTTTGAGCGTGGGCTGCCGTTTCTTGCGCTTGAACTTGGCATAGACATCACTCAAACAACGGTCAAGCAAAGACCGCTGTTTTCCTGTAATCCCCCCATCATCCAACTGTTCAAACAGCGACAGAATAAACTCAGACTTTTCAGCGATAGGATCGCCGTCGCTATAACCGTCTGCCATGTCGAGGGCATTGATGTGATCCTTGCTGCCTGCCGCGATACGGATTACCTCGCCACCCATGGCTTCAATGAGAGCAGCATATTCGCGCTCAGGATCACATACAAGAATATCATCCTGCGTGGCGAGCGCGAGGAACACAATCAATTCTTTCGCAGAGAACGACTTGCCCGAACCGGGGATGCCAAGCAGAAACGCATTCGGATTTTGCAGTTTGGCCTTGTTGCAGAGAATCAAGTTGCGGGAGATGGCATTGTCGCCGAAATACACACCGCCACTGTCCTGAATTTCCTGCACCCAGAAAGGCATCAACACCGCAAGCGATTCTGTGGTGAGCGTGCGCAACGCCGTCAGGTAGCGCACGCCGATGGGAAGCGCCGTGAGCAAGCCATCCATCTGCTGGAATTTCAAAGGTGTCAGCTGGCAGGTGTGCTTGCGGCCTGTGGTCAAGATACCTTCTGTGTCGTTGTTGAGTTCACTCAAACTATCCGCCGTGTGCACCAGCGTGAGATTCGCAAAGAACATGCGCTGGTCGCGGTTGAGCAAATCGTCCTGAAACTCCTTGGCTTCTTCGCGTTGCAACTCCATCTCGTAGGGCAGCACGGCGCTGAAGTTGTTCGCCATGTTCTGCTTGCGCTGATAGTTCGCTATGTTGGTTTCAATCCCGAGCCTGCGCTTTTCCACTTCCTTCACGGCTTCATCCGTGGGAACTGGGATGATGTCAATTGACAATACAATATTCCTGCCCCGGTCGGTGAGGTCAGCCAGAAAACGGTCTTTGAGATAAGCCGCATAGTCTTTGAGGAACAGCGCCCGCCCAAAGCGTTCGCCCATTTTGAAATGGTCTTTCACAAAATGGAACGATGCGGGAGCAATGTCGTCACGCGGATCATGCCTGTGGTGGGCAGTTTGTGCTCTCTCGTTTAATTTCTTGCCCACATCAAACGCCACATAATCATCCGCGTCAAATGAAGCAACATCGAAATCCTCACAGGGCCGGAAAAAGTCATGCAGCAGACGCAACTTCTCCGTGCCGTCCACGGGTATGAGCTTTGCGTCAAGCCGGGCGAAGTTGGCAGTCAATTCAGTACCCACGCGGGTGAAGTAAGTACGAGCCTCGTCAAGGCTATCTTTTTCCACAGTGACGGCGACGAGCAAATCGCGGATCATGCGGTTGGCATCCTCCGCCTTTTGCAGCAGGAACTCGTTGTACTCGCGGCGGTATTCATCCAAATCGTCGCCCCGGTACGGAATCAATATCCCGCTTTCCACGTCCACGCTGCTCATGCGCCGCAGGATGATGGTGATCTTCGTGACAGCACCGATGTCGCAGGCGTTGAGGATATCGCTGTAGCGCAGGAACAGCGATTCTTTTTCCTCACGCGATGACACGGCATAATTGATATCCGTGAACCGCCAAGTCTGTGCGTACTTTTGCTTGCCGACAAGAAAAATGCCATCCTCATACGCAGCATAGATGGGCAATACCTCCTGCGCGGTCTTGGGGGGCTTCTCACGTTTGTTGTCACGTTCATTTTGTTTTTCCAGGGTCTTAATCACCGTGCGCACCACCTTTATAATAGGATAGCGGATTGCGCAGAAACACCTCTGAACGAAACCATGCCATGGCAAGCTGCTCGGCGTTCATGCCGTTGTACTTGACAAAGCCTAACGCTGCAAACGGCGCCGCTGCGAACAGGAAAATCCATGTTGTGATGTCCGTGCCGAGGACATTGCGCAGGCCGAAGTAACAGCCCACGGCGGCTCCAACGGCACCCAACGCGCAGGCGAATTGCCGCAGCGACAGGCCGAAAAACACGCTTTCCGTGTAGTCGCGGATTTCTTTATTAATGCGAATTTCCAAGTTGTTATCCTCCTAGTCAAAAAAATAACGCCTGATTTTCATCAAGCGTTTGTGTGTTATTTGGTTTGTTCGTTACCTCGTCAAAAACTTGCGCGCAGCTGCCAGCCCTAATCGCAGCGGCAATGGCTCCAGCCGCCCGGCAGTTTTCTTCAGTGCCTTGGGGATGTCGAGGTTCTGTGGGCACTGCCGCACACATTTGCCACAGCCGTTGCACAGGCGCGGGCTGGCGGGTTGTTTTGTCAGCGCTGCCGTGCTGTTAAAGTACAGCGAAATGCCGGTGTAGTATCCCTGCGCATAACTTGCGTTGTAGGAAGCCAAACAAGCCGGGATGTTAATCCCCTGCGGGCAGGGCAGGCAGTAATCGCAGCCGGTGCAGTTGACTTTATAGGACTTGCGAAACAGCTCCACGACTTCATCGTAGATCGCGAGTTCGGCATCACTCAACGGCTTGAACGCGTTCGTTGCCGCAATGTTTTGCTCCACTTGCTGGGTGCTGCTCATGCCACTGAGCACCAGCGTCACCTCGCTTTGGTTCCACAGCCAGCGCAGCGCCCAGTCGGCGGGGGTGAGCGCAGGATCGGCCTGCTTGAACAGCTCCACTGCTTGTTTCGGCAATCCTGTGGCGAGCCTGCCGCCCAGTAGCGGTTCCATCGCGAACACTGGAATTCCTTTGGCGGCTGCGGCTTTCAGGCCAATCTCGCCTGCCTGGTAGTGTGGATCATAGTAGTTGTACTGGATCATGCAAAAGTCCCAGGGATAAGCGTCGATG
>Ga0131853_10008928_pt1 | contig 18291 bp, 7 predicted proteins | sample TergutLab28metaG_FD_92764 | JGI IMG/M metagenome (GOLD analysis project Ga0131853, IMG submission 92764) | Labiotermes labralis P1 segment gut microbial communities from Petit-Saut dam, French Guiana - Lab288 P1 (version 2) (version 2) | ecosystem: Host-associated > Arthropoda: Insects >... | reverse complement strand
ACCTTTTGACGCCAAATGTCAACTATAGTGGTCGTACCGCACCGCTAACCTCTAAAGTTGCATTTTATATATTTATTCAACAAATATAGGTACTGAATATTTTAAACATGGTATATACTCTCCTTCTTTTTTTCTTCAAAATGCAGTTTGTTTCATAGTTCTAAAATATTTGGTTACTGTATTATTCACACTTTATATACAGGATGTGCTAAAATTAAAAAAATAATTCCGGTGCCAGAAGGTTAATAATGAAAGAACCGTACCATGTGTCAGGCGGTTAGTCGCCTACCTCTCAAAGCCGAAGCCCGGGTTCATTCTAAGGAGCAGAATATGAATGACTCGTAAGAGACAAAATGGCACTGAGAGAGGTTCAGTTCCTAATACTTTGGTTTTCTCCTGTCGGTAACATTCCCTAAATGATCTATATTCATTAATCAACAACACTATATGATCTTAGCAAATGGCAGCCACGCTGAACATTGCTCCAAAAATGAACGTAGACTACATGCGGGGAAGAAGATGGACACGTGAGGGACCGCAGAGGTGTGATTTTTATTTGAACGGCTACATGAAGGCTATCTCAAAAATTACGAAATCGAAACAATCATTGAGCCAGGATTAGGAAAATGAAAAGCACTCCTACGAAACACTTTCCCAATTCTGTGTCCTATTGATTAATTGGGTTAAAGTTTCAGGATATTATTTGGAGCTAAGGTAGAAGAATTTAGATATGGGGAGGGGGGGGGGGGCTGGTTGCAATAGCTCCATGTGTTCGTCACAGTATATTATTAGGACGACAAAAATCAAGGAACGTCTGACGAGCAATGCGTGTATTATGCATGGCAGATGTAAGAAATGCAACAAACCTTCTTGGGAAAAACCTAGCCAGTTGGGAAGAGACATCTCTCAAGACTTATGTGTAATAGGAGGATAATATTAAAACGAATTTAAACAAAAAGTATAGCAGAGTGCTAACTGAACCCGACTGAATGATAATTGCGGTGCGGTGAAGATTTTTTTAAGAAATGAAGGAACTTCAGGTGCTATAAGTTGCGGGGAATTTATTGACTCTTTTGGCGGCTCCTTTTCCTAAGATTAACTCCGCTCCATGGAGTTAATTCAATGTGAATCCATTTAAATACTCGTAGTGTAATGGTAATATACATATCGGATGGCATATATGTACTTATACCATTTTTTCCTGTACAGTAAAGAATATGTATTCGTGTGTGTGTGGTGTGTGTGTGTGTGTGTGGTGTGTGTGTGTGTGTGTGTGGTGTGTGTGTGTGTGTGTGGTGTGTGTGTGTGTGTGGTGTGTTATTTAATGACGCTATTAACTGCTGAGACTATACAACATTGGTGATAAATGAAAGGATGAGTCTTCACCATAGGTGCAATAATGACAGCGGAAAATTGAGGTAATCGGAGAAAAATCAGTCCCAGTACAACACTGTCCACCATAAATCTCATCACATGAACTTGTTGAATATCGAACTCGGAACTCTGTTCTGAGGCCAGCGACTAACAGCCTGACTCAAGGTGCGGCCCCATATTGAACGTCACGGAATTTATCATAATTGTACAAGCAATTCAGACTTCAAATGGAGGCCACTGAGCCGCTGTAATCGCATTTCCTACGTCTTTCTCCCAAGACGCTTCCATATAAACAAAATGCGATACGTAAATGTAGAGCCACTCACTATTACGGTCGGTTAGAAAACAAGTTTACATAAAGTAAAACTTTGTAAAGTGCAGAACCTAAAATTCACAGCCAGAATTCTCTGCGAAAGAAGGCCAGTTCCCCGACCGTGAAGCAAGTTTTAACCTGATACAGAATATTCTCTTCGTATCGACTGCCTTTGCATTGCTAAGCTAGAACTGAACCTGTCCACTTTGTCTGAAGGGTCTGTCATTTGAACTCAATGACAGGCTGCCAGAAGAGTGCTTTGCAGAGTCGAGATGCCGCGGAGTCGCTCTCGTGTGATTGTAGCCTGTCCGCACTTCAGCAGTCTGTAATTAGCAGGCATATGTGTTAGATTCTAGAGGAAACTTAATTTTCAGAATGGTGACACCAGCAGAGCATGCGTCTATGTAATGCCATTCAACTTGTGACCTTTGGATAGCCACTTCGCCCCTCTAATTAACTGAATAACTAAAGAACTAGCGAGTTCACAGCAGATTGTGTATCCGAGACCGGGCCCTCAAATTACTGAATCTATCTTCATACTGACCCTCACTCAATCGCTACATGAAGCAAGGTTCGCCTTGGAGAAGCTAATGTATCCTCAGGTCGTCAAGAAATTTTCTGCATTTTACAGAAACCGAAGATTCGTTACCGTGTTCACAAAATTCTGCCACTTGATCCTAACCTGAGCCAGTTGAAACCAGTCCACGCCCTCACGTCCTTTTTCTTTAAGGACCATTTCAGTATAATGCAACCTTCTACACCTAGCTCTAACAAAAGTTTCTTTCCTTTAGGCTTCCCCGCCAAAACCCTCCATATATCTTCCCCCAAGTGTTCCACATGCCCATCCCACGTCATTTTCTCTTTATTTCATTACACAGTAATATTTAATGAGGAGCGCAAATCTCCAGCCTCGACATGCATTTCGCCTGGTTGGGTCCTAACACTTTCCTTAGAAGCCTGTTCTACGTCGAAAGTCCTCAATCTATATTCTTGCCCAGTGTGTAAAACCAAGTTTCATACCCTTACAGAAAAAGAGGCAAAACTATAGTTGTGTACATTGCAGTTGTTATGTTTTAGGTAGCAAGCGGAAAGCAAACATTCTGAACCGAATAGTAACAAGCATTGTCTTCCCTTACGTTTGTGAACTGGAACACAGGAAGCAAATTGAAGTGGCTCAGAATGAGACCCAAAGGCTTGTTTTCTTTACCACTATGGAGGAAATTGGGATTTCATGAAAATAGGCAATTTGTTCAACAGTTCAGTGACTTATTTACAACGAAGAACCTTCTCCGCAGGATTTTGGTACAGTTTGTTTGATGCAGGTAGACGTCTGTTACGTCACCACCACCACGCACAATTGGCGCTGCGAGTGACGTCAGAACTATTATTATTCGAAGAGAGTACTCTGCTCTTTCTTTTACATTCTTTCTTAAGCAATATGTAAAATGGCATGAAATGGTGGATGCCATAGAAGGTTCAGTTTTCATTTATTTCATAATTCTTACGACGCTGCTTTGTCTGTTTCAGCTAATAGTTTTAGAGTGTTTAAGTACAGGGGACTGGGTTGGATGGGTATGCAGCACGCATAGAGAATTGCTCAGAGAATGCAAAATCGTCGTCGAGAACCTTGGAGAGGGAAAACTACACAGGACGTCTAGAGATATATAGGAGGATAATATTGAGAGTATTTTAGAAAAATGAAGTTTATGGACGCGGATTGAATTTAACCGACTAAATGTAAAGTGCAGTGTTTGTTATGCGAATGGTGAGGGAGCTGTTGGTTGCGGAAGTAAGATGTGTTGCACAACTGGCCAAGAGGGGAAACTTGCAACAGATCCGTAATGTAATGACATTTGTATTTTATTTGACGATTCTGTCGTTGGATCAAAATACATCTACAGTTCAGAATGCTACGGTGATTCATGAACGACAAATTGGAAAGGATATAGGCAGAAACGGTCATGGCCAGATTGAGGTTTCATTCCGGTATATCCTGAAAGAACTGAGGTATACCATGAATAGACCAGATCAACAGTCTTTTACGATATTACGCAGCGTAAACTGGTAATTATGTACCGACGTTTCGGGATAACCTATTGGTCACATCTTCGAGGGTCAACCATTCCAAGAAGTCGGACTTCTTGACACTTGAAGATGGGATCGATAGGTTGTCCCAAAACCTCGTTACGGAAAAACCACTTCACGCTGCGTAACATCCCAGAAGAGAGCAGATTTCATCGACATCATGGCGGCAGCCTGAAATCACGCACGAACAGACCAGTCAGGGTGGCGAACGATCCGGTTGAATTTCGAACCAGACGCCTTCCGAATACAAGACCAGGACATGACAACTGCATCAAGTCGTTAGGCGGACCAGTGTTAATGCAACGCGCGTTTCGAACATAACAGCCCAACTAATAAGTTGCTGACATTTGGCAAACGTTTTTAGGGCACCAGACGCCCGACTTGAATGTGGCAGAAACACGAACTCGAGCGAACTGTCTGACGCGATGCGGCCTCTGACCTATTTTAGGAGCTCCAGATTGGATTCTCCGCCAGAACAAAGATTTTTGGACAGAGGTTTTCGTTTACTTAAGTCCGTCCACGCAAATGCAAGGGGATGAGACTTCTACTAGGCCACGGCCACTTCCTTGCAACGCCTTTTAATTTCAATATCCATCAATCACACTAATAATTTACACAGACATAGTCTGTTAGCGTCGTTACATAGAAAGTCCTGTGCTGAGTTACTCCACTTATACCTACAGCAGCAGCCACGAATTTCCACGAATTCCTAACCTCGGCACTAGACGCACTTCAGTATTCAACTTGGCGACCCGGACGCAATGCGACCACAAAACAGAAACTGTTGTAGTGTGGTGAGGGAGCTGGCTGCGCCCGTGACTGGATGAGATGCCGAAGAGAGGATCTGTATCAATTCTGGAAACGGAAATCCAAATCTCCAGTCATTCGAGACACTACACCGGTTGTTCTATGCTGGTTTTACCGTTAAATGATCTAAAGGTAAGGAAGTAAATAAATAAATAGGGATAAGGGTATCCATGGGATTGGACAAAGTCGGTTGTAGCCTGCTGAAAGCTGATACCCACCCACTTTCTGAATAGAACGACGAAAACCAGGAAGACAGAAAGAACATCGAAGCTGGTACCTCGGTTACAGCGGTCAGTCCCATTACCGCTATGCTACTCTATTGGCGTGTCTCTTACTGCTTCCATACAAGTCAGCCTGGCGGTCGGCTGACCGGCATTTGCCAACGAGATCGCCGTTACTAACAGCGGAGTGCGTCGTGAAGCAAGTGTCTTGTGGGGCTGGGGCAACGCGAGTTGACGATCAATATCCAGTCGCTACTCGTCCGGGTTTTGTTGTCTCGGAGCGCCAGAGAGCGCGCTGTTTTCAGTGGCGGCGCTTGTAGCCTCTACTGGTAGGTCCCAGTTACGTCCTGTATCCGTCTAAACATTATGGTGGGTAACGTCTCTGCTGCAGGACCCGAAATCTGAAACTGCTAGTGACTGAGCTGTTTGACTGTCTTGCAGCCAACGATAACCAACCAAAACTATAGCTAACTAAAGTCTATATCCCTCTCTAAATTAAACACTTCCTGCCTATGAAAAGCGTAACTGGAATGTGCAAGTGGTGCCTCTAAGGATTTTAACTACCAGCTGGTGAGTTTGGCTTCTTAGTTGAAGACCGTAACGTCTGTTACTGCTGGCGGGAGAAGCTCCCGTCCAGCAGGTATGGCATTTGGCAGGGAACCTGGCTATTTGGGTGGATGTCTGAGGATTGAAGAGACACGCGGTGTTCTGGGGGCTGAAGATTTCTGTAATCCTCTTTAACTATACCGTACAATTTGCTTTGCAACTGAGGAAAATCCCTAAAAAAGATCTAGATTAACGGATTAGCCTAAGACGCTAATGTCTCTGTTGACTTCAGGCAGCCATTGTATACCGGGCACTTTATCCCACTGGTAAAGTGGACGAGGTGTGAAATTTAGCAGTCATCTCCAACTATGCTGAAGTTAAGAACAAATGTAGCTGTACTTCTGTGCACCATGTGCCTTCATGGCACGCACGGCAATAAATCTACCTTTATGTAACTCGTCCAAAGTAATTTTTATCTTCTGCCTTTAGGAGGCAGTTCTTCAAAATTGAGCCTGACAACCCACGTTTCATGCTAGTAATGTAGAACGAATGCCGATCATGATGGTCGTGAGGTCTAAGGCTTACGTCTGCAGTCATTGATTTCTGGGATAGCTGGTTCGAATCTCGCTGAATTTCTGGAAGTCCATCTCTTGTATTTGTTGTGTTTTTCGCAGGTATCAGCCTCTGCGATGGGCTGATCACTCGTTCAGGGGAGTCCTACCGGGTGTGTGTGTGTGTGCGTAATTTTTAGGGGTCCTAGTCCCGTTTGGGGTGTAGCGCCACAGAAAAAATGTAGAAATACTACTATAACCACATTAGTATTTGGGTGTGAGAAGATGCACCCAGTGAGACTAATTACTAATTACTAATGAGACAAATTACTAATTTACTCGAATATTGTCTTAGCAGCACCTTCGGCGCGCCGAAGTTCCTGCCTTGGAATTCCCAAATCCGCAAACATGTCTCGCCTTTCAATACTAATGCATTTATAAGCTGTAAGTCCCCACCTTACAGAGTTTAACGCAGTGTTCACTGCGCATACCAGCTCGTCAGTGAGTTTCAGGGATATGTCAGTATGTGTAATGCGAATTTTAAGAAACAAATCGTAGCATTCTGTCGGAAAAATGCGGATTTTTAAAAAATCACCTCAGGCACTAAAAACAGTTAGTACTATTCTTTCAGCAGCTCAAATACAAGTTGATTCTGAAAGGCAAGAGCTCAGTTTTCTTTTGCTTCGGGTTGAAATAGCAACTTCTGCCACTGCTGCATAAAGATTGTAGAATTTGCTGTACTTTTAGGCGATATAAACTAGTCTTCTTTCCTTAATATTGCTTACAGCGGTTTCTGTTTGACCTTTGGTTGCCATAACAACAGCGGATTCAGACACAACCACCGGGGCTTCATTGTGAAGGTAGATTCTGATACCAACTGCGAAAGCATAGAACTGACTAATGCAATCAATTTAGAGTGAGGACAAAAACTAAATTTCGCGCTGTCGTGCCCTCTAATAAACTTGTTCTGACATGACTACTCCGAAAATTTGCGAGGCGTCCGTCAATTTCCGTACTCAATTGAAGCGAAGTGTAGACAAAACAGCTGCCTACTATGCCTGCTTAACCGCTGGGCGCGTCTTTTGCACAAAGACAACGCATAATGGAGAATTAGAGCTCGTCTAACTTTTCACGTATTTTTCGACACAAATAAAGGAATCCAAATTCCGTTTGTTATCTGTGTTTAATGATTGCTATAACCCTCCGAAAGAATATGAATTTGCCCGCATTGTTGCAGTAAAATGCCCTTATTTTGTGTGACAATTTTCGTCTACTACATTCTGTTGAATCGACTTGCCTTTTCTCACGTTATCAGAGACAGGTTGTCATTCCTGGAGTCCCCAATCAGTCAATAGTCACTATTCGAATGCCAGTGGAAATTTAGGAATTCTTAAGTGACACATCCCCATTGTGCAAGGCAATCTATGTACTTGTTGAACACAGCGTCCTGTAACAACACCATCAGCAATTTACAATAGCTACTAGTTTCGACCCTGTATTCAGGCCATCATCAGACTATGTAAGGTAAAGTTATTCCGTTACAGGTCCGGTGTGGCCCAGAGGGTGGGTAGAAGTATAGCTCTACTCTTCCATGACCGCGGCACTAGAAGGGGGTGAGTGGTCAGCAGCACGCCCCGGCCGCAGTTTACCCTTGAGAAAGACTCGGTACCCATTATACAGGAGGCTGGGTGGGCCCCAGGGCCGGTCTGGACGGGCTGAAAATCTCGTCCCCAAAGGGTTTCGATCCCGGACCGTCCATCCCGTAGCCCAGTTGCTATATCGACTGAGCTACCGGGCCCACACATCAGACTATGTATAATTTAGAATTAAAGAAACACCATGCAATGGTCCTAATGTAAAAATGGGAAAAAGTCTCGTTCCCTGTACATAAATTTAATAAAACCCTTCAAATTATTATAAAGTAGTTAAAAAAAACAATATACTCTAAAAAACAGAAATATTATTATTAAATAAAGAGGGCAATCAGCTTAAAAGGTTTTGTGTATATGAGTCAGAAGCACTGCGACACAGATCGTAAAGCCAGACTGAATTTTGTGAACTGCTAACTTCATGAAGTGCATGATGAAGCGATAGGACCTGAACTTGTTCTGCTTAGCTGTGAAAACTGGTTTCAACTGAGTGGATAAGGACCCTGTCAGACGATAAGTTTCTGGTCTGCAGAAGATCCAATTTTCACCGACGAAGGTTCATTATATGATGTTACAATTGGTATCGGCTTGCTATGAGTGCACCTGGGGCTAATGGGCCCATACTTTCCTGGTAACAAATGTAGATAAGTTATACATTTTATGACATCATTTCTTATCATCTCTTTGACTACAGGAGAGTCTAAACCCTTTTGTAGCAAGAGGGTACAAGAGTTCGTATCGCCAGAATTCTGTGCCCTGCCGGCAGAGACTTTGGTAACCGAATGGCCTACTGTGTTACCAGACCTGAAAACCTGCGACTGATATTTTACTGTGGTGTATGTTCAAGCACAGAGTGTTCAGTGACAATCGCCAGAAGGCGATGTGAAAGAAACATTCAGGGACACGTGTCTTAAGCTTCACCAACGTAACTTCGACGTTCAACAAAGTACTTATTAGGTGTGATGTACCCCTGCAAGATGACCAACGATTTGCAACACTCAATAAGACAAGTAAAGCCTAATATAATCTATACATACAAAGTTTAATGTATCAGTCAAAAAACACTACAGTTTTATTACATAAAATTCTATTTTAGGGCCTGTTTATTAACCTTTTGGCGCCGGAATCATTTTTTTTAAATTTTAGCACACCCTGTATATAAAATGTGCATAATACAGGAACAAAGTAAGTTAGAATTATGAAACAAACTACATTTTGAAGAGAAAAAAACGGACAGTGTACACCATGTTTAAAATATTCTGTGCCTATATTTGTTGAATAAATATATAAAATGCAACTTTGGAGGTTAGCGGTGCGGTACGACAACTATAGTTGACATTAGGCGTCTAAAGTTTAAAGTAGATGCTGGCACAACATTTTAGTACCTTGGAACTCACGTTCTTATAGAGAATGGTGGAACTAACTTGACGGGCTATAAATTTAACGTTAGTCAGCCCGATGTGTTTGTCTATACATACAAAGCATAACGTGTCAGTCAAAAACAAAACCGTTTTATTACATAAAATGCTATTTTAGGGCCCTAAAATGGCATTTTGTGTAACAAACTTTTGTGTTTGCGTTATACTTTGTATGTATAGACAAACACATAGGACTGACTAACGTTCAACTAATATTATTTGTAACAAACTGAACTGCAACATTCAAGCGGGGGTTTTTTTTTTATTTTTTTTTACAATTTCTTTGTTCTTGCGGCGCGACAGCCCAACTTGTGGCGCGACAGCCCAACTTGCGGCGCGACAGCCCAACTTGCGGCGCGACAGCCCAACTTGCGGCGCGACAGCCCAACTCGGGCCTCGGCCGCCTCATTATTGATGTTTCAAGATCATACATGGTACGGACAGGTTGTCGCGAAAAGTCGGTAAAGAATTGCCAATACTCACTGTGTAATAGCCCAGGCGAGAGCAGCTTTCAAGGCTTATAGGAGACTGGAAGTACCAATTCTTCTCACTCTTACCCTCGGCACTCAATGTGAGAGGTCAGCAACACGTTCAGACCGCTTTATCCCTGGCGGAAGAGCCACCTGCATCCTTTGAGTATGAATTTGGCTGAAGTCTACAGCGGGCCAGAACGCCTCATAGCACGTGGTTCTTTGTCGCTCCTGCCGGGAACCGAACTTAAACTCGTCCATTTTTTCTATTACGCAATGGACCAATTCGCAGTATGTGACAAAGAACGCATTTAAAGCAGATATTACAGTGTGTTTTCGTGTGTAGAGGAATAGGGCTACATTTTACCCCCAACTGGTGTGTCGCGATTGTGTAACAGTTACTTACATAGGCCGTTGTTATACTTCCATTCTTCGCTAATTACGCAAGAGATTGTATGGAGGGAGCGGGTAGTTAATCACCTGCTGGACACAAGTGACAACGTCGTTACGATTTAATATCAAATCCGTGTTTGAGGAAGTTGTCAAACACTGTACACATATTATGCATGAAACTTAAGGTCAAAGGTAAAATGTAAAGTTTGACCTAGAAGAAGCCACGAAGGCTCAGAAGGGAAGTATAGGTACATATATATACTGTTTTTTTTAACCTCGGCGCTAGATGGGTTTGGGTGGTCAGCACCACGCCCCGGCCGCTTTACCCCCGGGAAAGACCCGGTACCCAATGTGTAGGGGCTGGGTGAGCCCCAGGGCCGTTCTGAACGGGTGCGGAAAATCTCGCCCCTGTCGGGATTCGATCCCCGGACCGTCCAGTCCTTGGCGATTCTTTATACCAACTGATTTATCCCGGCTCAAGGTCGAAGGTCCCAAGACCGATAAACGGACTGATGCTGGTCTTCATTCACTGGAATATGCTGAGGTGTTATGCAATTCTAATGACACGACCAGACGACATACCACGTACCAACGGCTCACCAATAAATCACAAAATTAAAAATTAACACATCGTTATCTTTGGTCCTCAGAATGTTTGGATCCACAAGGCGGGTGGGAAGAGCAGGCTGGGGCAAACTCTGTAATGAAGAGCCATGTAATTTGTATTCTTCATCCAATATTAACCTGTGAGCATAATCAAGTTAAGGTGCACGTCAGGACGGAGTCATGCAACACACATAGGATGTACCAACCTATCTAATGACGTATCTCTTCGTTTTGACACCGTGTAGGATCATCAGTCGATGCAAGCAAGCAGACTATGTCAAAACACGACAGGAACATCAGCAGTGACAGAATGAGCAACCATGTCCTCTGTGCTGCTGCCTTCATAAGACAGCCGAAGCTTCACACACGTAACAATTATTTCGTCCTACCCACAGCAAGTATTTAACTACAGTATATTCTTAAATCTGTTCATCATAAACACACATGCACAAATGTGTTTGTATAAGTAAGCCTATATAAAGACACGATTTGTGTTAGATTATTTGTGTGTTGTGAAGGAATGTGAATTATTCGTAACAGGGAGAGAATAACAAAATGGCAGCCATAAACGACAATGAATAGTGATTCAGTTGTTACTGAAGTGTGGACCCTTGCCTAATAGTTGCAGAATGTGTGTGTGTGTGTAGCGTGACACCGTAATTTCTGTGCGTCCGTCAAGGACAATACATGGTAACAGGCTGGCAGTGGAAGTGGTAGGCTACCTGTGAAAATCGTAGGCGATAACGGAATGGTTCTATTTTAATTTTCCGTTTCAATTTTCAACGCCCACCTCATTAGTTTTCGTTACAATGCCTGGATCAAGGTGATGGGAGAACGAAGATAGAAGTGATTGGGAGGGGGGAGTTCGGGGGTCGAGACCAGTGACAGACAGGCAGTAACATAAAAGTGTTGCAGTGGGTCGAATTGAGAGTATCCCCGATATCTGTGGCGAAGCTGTGGAAATGTGCTTAGTAGAGACAAACACCGTCCACGTACTTGTTCATAAACGTCTCGGCCAGCCATGTGGCCATCTTTAGCGATGTAAAATATAAACGTTAACTAAAAACCGCTATTGTTTAACCTTTGCATTTAACATCCCTGAAGATGGCTACGTGACGGACCGAAACATGTAGCACTTACCTGTATGTATAAACTAATATTAATTACTTACTTGCAATTGGTGGTGATGTTGTTGTATAGGTTGTCAGATGGTTATGAGTCTCTTCCTTTTGGTGCATCTTTGAAAACGCCGTACACACTCTGCGTCGTGTACAGGTGAACTGCCTGAACATTGCTTTTTACAGACAACTTGCGCAAGTCGTAACAGTGACGTGCGCAAGCCGCATTGTGGACACCCCTGCCATAGACGAACGAAAACGCTAGTCTTTCGCCTCTGGCTTTCCTTAAAAACTAGTGTATTGAAATAATCGTTCTTGTTCGTTACTGTCACAATGTTGCAGGCATCCTATACGTTCTGTCGGCCAACAATAAACTTCCCGTAAATGAAAATTCTTCTATGTAATTTCCCCTATATTGAAATGCACTTAATTATCTCTATAAAACTAAAATATCTATTGCAGTTTCGAACAATATGTAGTTTTAATGATTGTTGCTGTAGCATTCTGTCATTATGTATCTGGTCCTTCGTAAGAAAGGCGAAGCAATGAAAGAAGTAAGTCCTTATCATTATCACTGGGACTATAATCAATAGTCCTATATCACGTACTTACAAAACACCATAAGCAATGTTACTACGCACTGATATTGTATTATAGTGTTATAATTAGGAAATGTACGTACATGTACCATATCATTATCACTGGGATTATAATCAATAGTCCTATATCACGTACTTACAAAACACCATAAGCAATGTTACTACGCACTGATATTGCATTATAGTGTGTATAGTTAAGAATTGGCATGCATGGTGCCTTTGACTTGTTATTCCTGTTATCATGTTAACCACTGTATTGATAGGAAAGCAAAGGTTATTGGGGCCTAACAGTTCGGGCTTGTTTTATGAACTATAAACATCAAAATGTGCTTCGAAATCGCATTATGCTAGACTAAAATAAAATGGATTTCAATACATTTTAAGATCAAGGCTTTCATTCATCAATCATGAAATGAGACACACAATAACAGACTTCGAAAATTTTCAGGGGTGTTGGAGGATCTTTGTAAATTCTTTACGATACATTACTTAGCAATTTTACACAAGATAGTCACTGTTGCTCCATCACACTGAAAATCGTAGGACTTCTTGACCAAGTTCATTGGATGTAATATATATTTGATTTTCCTCTACACCGCCTGTTGCAAAACACATTTCCATCACATAATCATTCACGAACAGAAGCACACTTTTCTCAAACAAATATTATCGCGCAAAAACACTTCTCTCGAACAAGCATTCACGAACAGGTAACAGACGAAGGTTCCTATACACAACATATATTAATTATCTCTGAATTGAACTATATTAGTATATGTCGACAAATTTTTCAAGAACTCTCTAATACGAAATTCAATGGATGTGTGTCGAGCAGTCCTAAAGATATTACAATCGTACAGGCAGGGATAGTGACAGCTGCATAATGTAGGTACCCTACAATTAATAAAAACAATTCAAAAATATGTATAATATTTCTGGAATAAGTACTTGAGAAAGAAACATTTTAGCCATTTACCGTTTTATCTTCGAATTCGCTTATGAGGTCAGAGATTTACATCATTTCGAAAATAGACGGAGTAGAATTCTATCCCATGCCACGTTCTACATTTCCAATTTTTGTGTGCAATTACTTAACAGTTCTTGTTCTTTATTCCTGGAAGTGCAATAGACAGGCGTCATTCCCTGACCAAGATGACATTTTATTGTTACTAATCTCGTAATTGTATAGAAGTGGCACTTGGCGGTAAAATGTCTACAGATCATCACTACAATTCTTCCTGTCATAATTTTGAACAACTTGCATGGAAGAAAGGTAAGAATACATAGCAAATAAAAAAGACACTGCATGTAGATATGTTGCCCAAAAATTCAAGCATTTTTGTTACCGTCCGGAATCGAGATCAGATCATTTGGGAAAACAGATCGTAATATATTCATTTCTCCACACACCCCGGACTCCAATGCCATCTAAATCACCCGCCTAGACAATTTAAAGTGCGATATATTTCTAAACGAATATTTCATTGTTGTGGATCACGAAGTCTGTCAGGGACCGTGCAGGACAGACTATAGACAAAATTGTTGACTATATCTTACTGAAGACGATATCAATCACTGTACCAGCTTGGATCTACAGCACGGGTCCGCAGAAGTTTTAGCGGAAGAACCACTAAGTGAAACCTAAAAATGGTGACGTCATTTTTTATTTAAACAAAAAAGCTCAACAGTTAAACTCTGATATTTTAATCGAAGACATCTCGTTGTGTTTCAATACTCACAATAAAACAATTAATATAGTCCGTCAGTAACACAACAGTAGTATATGGTATTGGTATCTTACTGTGGCAACATGTTTCGGTCTTTCTTAGACCGTCTTCAGGCCAACGTACATATGTAAAGGGTGTAATACGTTGGTCTGAATATGGTCTACAGGAAGACCGCAACATGTTGCAATATTAGCATGCCAATATTTTATATTATTTTTATGTTATTGGCGGAATAAACTAAATGTTTTAAAGAGTGGCTAACATTTTAAATGAATTATGTGTTTTGCCAGGAATTTTGTGCATTGTCAAATATCAGTGGCTAATATTTTATATATTTTTTAAATTTATTTATCTTTTTTTTTCGATTTTTAATCAAGGCCGAGTACCAGCAAACATTGGTTTGCTTGTACCAGTGTTGGTATGCGTAACATAGAGTTAGAAACCGATGATCTTGAGAGTTATGACCGAGAAGTGAACAGGATCTGTTCAACAGTGGAACATCATTACTAGTGATGGTGAAAGAACATGAAATACTCGCAGACTTTGCCAGCACCTTATAAAACACGAGGTTTGTTCATAACTTGAATATCATTTGATTAATCACAAAACACATAAATAAAAAAGTTCTTATTCAGGATCAATAAATAAATAAATAAGGCAGGAAAGAAGGGCATAATATATGATAGGCCGCACAATAGCCTTGAGTTCTGAGAATCACAAATCTTTTACGAATTTCTTTACAAATTTTCCATTCATTCTGCACAGGGAACTTTACGGTACTTTTTCGGGACGAGAGTCGACTACGAAGTTGTGTGTACAAAACGGGCCGTTTATCTAAAAGTCTTCGAAGAGTAGTAAAGTATCTTGTTGTGAGTTTGTGAAAACGACAACTCGGGTGATTTACCCTTTAAACCCTAGCAGTGAAGGTTTATCCAATTCACCTTCAACATGGCCGGACTGAACTGGCTCCAGCGCACCCACGACAGGCCTATTTCCTTTTCCGGTGAAGTCATATGTGTTTCACTGACAGCGAACACGCCCTCTTCCGACCTACTCAGGTACTTCATCAAATAACCTTTTGCAAGTCAAAATTATCATGTCAATTTGTGCCAGTGAAATGCCTGAAGTAGTGCCCAAGAATCTAATTCACACACTGCGGACAAAACATAATATCACCTACGTCTTATTGAGATTTTCCCCGTTAAAATCCTAGTCAGAAGCCCGGCAATCCTGAGACTCAATTGGGCATTCCCCAGCCCCTAATCGGGTATATGACGGTGGTTTGTAGAGATAAAGTGGCACCTCCATCTAGTACCGAGATTACGAATGAGTGGATAAAGCAGGACAAAGCAATTCTTGTACAGGCCTGGACAGGCTCTGAGGATTGCGGGAGGTTGAGGCTCCCAGATATCAAGCCACTAGGTACTTGAAGATGATAAGGTTGTCAGCCCTACGCTGCGGCTCCCTTTATCCCCAGGAATATTACTGATACTCATCTGTTAGAGGGTGAGTAGAGTCCAAGGCAGGAGTGTGGCCGGAAGGATTAAGTCAATGAAAAATTCCTACGTCCATGCGGCTTATAGAGCAGAGCTTCAACTAAATGTACCACCGTGTTCCCACAAGAATGAGTAGAGCTATACCTCATATTCTTCACATGCCTTCACGACATGAGTAGAGAAGATTCCACTTTTGCAGCCGGAAGTGACGTCACAGTCACGTTGTGTAAACAAAGATGGCGGCTGGGTCAATGACATCTTCCAGAAGTGACGTCATATGTAAATAAATATGGTTGCCGACAAAGTGGGACTCTCTCTACTGACATGCACAAGGCCTACTTTGTATTACGTACAGTCTAAGTGTGTGTAGTGGAGAAACAATCGTACAATCAGTGAACTGCGGCGACTTAGGGAAACTCATTAATTCACATCGTAGAAGTGTACCTTGGGTCCAGCGCCAGGGCGTTGTGAATATTGTTGTTGAGTTTTGTGATCACTTAACCATAATTGTTTAAGGAATGTGGCCCTTCAGGACAGACATGCACCTGTCAGTAACGTATTGACGACAGCGTAAAGCAAGCAGTTGTAAATTACCAATTATACCCAAAACAAACCTCAGATTCTTCGGCAGTTCAGCAACAGCCCTCGTAGGCACAAGCAAACTCCATAAAGTTTGTCTCACATATGTTTTCGGATCATTTACGTACATTTCACTGCGAGGGCTAAAACAATGCAAATGGCTGTTCTGTCAACCATATTTCTTGAGTGACAGTGGAACTGAGAATGTTAAAATGAAGCTGAAATAGAAAAAATAAAGAATTTTTGTCTATTACACATACAGTCGAACACAACTATATTTCACCTAGAAGTTCGGTAGGTTTAAAACTACATGTTTCGGCCCTATATGTTGGCCATCTTCAGGTTGTGATTTAACTTACAGAGCAGCTATACAAGATGTGTGGGGTGCTGTTTTAGGGTATTGGGGTTTGGGTGGGGGGAACGAGATCTCGTTGTTTCAATGGTGGGTACCATGACCTAGGGCTGTTACGAGTGAATTATCATTAGCTGTTTATGTATGTACATATGTCAAAGTAGGTTACTATACTTAACGCTAAGGATATGTTATAAATAGTATCATCAGTAATACTGGTGTCATTATACTTAAAACTAGCACGCTATAATGTACAAATATAGTTAATTAAACTCTAGCAATAATATCATAGTGTCACTCAGTGTGACACTATGATACACCCCACACATATTGTATAGCTGCTCTTTAAGTTAAATTACAACCTGAAGATGGCCAACATACACGGTGAAACAGTTAGTTGTAAACCTACTGTACTACTAGGTAAAATATAGTTTTGTTCGACTGTATGTGTAATACACAAAATTCTTTGTTTTTGAAACAACACAACGGGGATGACGCACCACCCCCCCCCCAAAAAAAATTATGAAATAGGAAGACCAGGATTCTGCTACTTACTGCTCTTCGGCTGTGTAAGTTTATCCACCCTACCTTTCTCATGATATGTGTGGGTTATATCTGTGATTGTTAATTTGTTTACGCAGCTTCGATTACGCACTGTCTTCTACTCGTTAGATCTACTTGAAGTCACGTCGCTCAGTCGACATCGCGCATATGATTCGTAATTCTTCACCATTTCAAACGTTCCACATTTTCGTGCCTGTCTGTTGTTCTTGCACGTCAGAATATCACCTAAGTGTGACTCACTGAAGCAGTTACTGTAGGGTATGTCGAAACGCCAACACGATTTCTCAAAGACTACACTTCACATCTCTCTTCCAAAAAATCTTACGGAATTTATTTCTGTTGTAATTCAGGGGATCAGCTCACGGCGTGTCAGGTGCTCTATATTATGACAAGTTGACTAATGGGCGCAGCCAAATGACGTTAGCTGTTTCACTGGAGCGGAAAGAGACAACAGACCATTTAAGTTTCATTATTTCTGCTTTGCAGTGCTTAAAAATTACATGAAGAGTTGCGGTGAAGCTCAAATATGAAAGTCGGTCATAAAAATATTTACATGGGGCATAATTACGTGACTAAAAACAAATTCTGTGATTATATCAGCGAAAGCATTCGCCAGGCGATTATCGTGTGTTTCCAGTCCTAAGCAAATGTTGGGCGACAGCACGTTTGAAAACGATTCTGAAGTGTATAGATTTGCAACACGACTGTTGAAAACAGGACATGTAGTGATATCAACAATCATAAGAAGGCTCGTCCTACGATATTGTAAATGCCTTAGTTCTGGCGGGAATAATGTAGAAACTAAGTAGACTGTAGCAAAACAAAATCTACACTGTTGGTGAAAATATCAACAATATATATATATATATTCCAGGGTAATTATGGGGATTGAGCTCACGGATATTCGATAAACACGGATAATACAAACAACATACATTATTGGGCCATGAAAAAAATAAAATTGTAATTTATTGATTACATGCGTGATACATACTTAACTTAGGCTTATTGTTAGGGTAAATACTAACGAAATATACCGATTGTTTTATGATTTAGGATTTTTTCGAGGACTCGGCATTACATCGCTTTATTTCCCACCTTCTTCATTAGTCATAAGCAACTTAGGATCGTGCATGTATAAACTGCATAACAGATAATCGACATTACACTACATATATATATATATATTGTACAGATACATTGTGTATGTATGTATATATATATATATATATATATATATAGTGTACAGATAATCGACATTACACTATATATATATATATATATATATATATATTGTACAGATACATTGTGTATGTATGTATGTATGTATATATATATATAGTGTACAGATAATCGACAGTACACTCTCTATGTGTGAGTTTATGTTTATATATATACACTGTGCTGTCGATTATCTCTATGT
>Ga0131853_10008927_pt1 | contig 18292 bp, 16 predicted proteins | sample TergutLab28metaG_FD_92764 | JGI IMG/M metagenome (GOLD analysis project Ga0131853, IMG submission 92764) | Labiotermes labralis P1 segment gut microbial communities from Petit-Saut dam, French Guiana - Lab288 P1 (version 2) (version 2) | ecosystem: Host-associated > Arthropoda: Insects >... | reverse complement strand
TGTAATAATCTTACATTAACCCCACAGGTGTTATGTGGGGTGTTATTTGCATTTCGTTTTTCGCCGCAAATCTTTTTTAAGATTTTTTCATTTTAGGGGTTGACATTTGATAGTTGGTCTATACTCTTAATTATATCACAAAAACCCTGCTGTTTCAAGTCATCGGCTATATGTTAGGCAATTCTAACTATTTTTAAATTTTCTATTGACAGTTTTGTTTTATTTTGGTGCTGCAAATAATGGAAGCAAACCCAAATGTTGTGTTATGCGTAAATTTAATTGACGAAGCCAAGAAAAAGTCTATAGATGTGGACATAGCAACCCTGGAAAAACGGCTTGGCGTGCCTGTTGTAGCCACCGCTGCTCGTAAAAAAAGGGGCTGGATAAGCTGATGGCGGCTGTGGAACGACTGGCAGTTTCTGGATAATAAACCAATCCCTACCGGGTGGCTTATCCGGAGGTGGACGATGCCCAAGGTCAGGACGCACAGGACGCCATAGCGCAAACTCTGGTACAGTCGGCAGAAGCCATTGCTAAAGGCATTGTTACATCAACAACCTCGGATATACCAAAAAGGACAGGGCTGTAGACAAGCTGTTAACCAGCAGATTCACAGGCTTTGTCACCATGTTCTTGGTGCTGATGGCGGCTTTTTGGATAACCATTTTGGGAGTGGAATACCCCGGCGACCTGCTGTTTGGATAGAAGAGAATATTTTGGCCTTCCTTATCCTGATTTCTGCGCCAGAATGGCTGACAGATATCTTGATCTTTGGTGTATACCGGGTGCTGGCATGGGTTTTGGCTGCAATGCCGCCGGGGTTATAGGTGCGCGCATAATAGATTCGCCGCGAGAGCGGCTTATTGCCATCATCACAAACACCCTTGTGCCCTGCAATGGCCGCTTTCCTATATTCATCGCAATAATCGGTATGTTCTTTATTGGCGGCGCATATGGTTTTGGGGCTACGGTGCTTTCTGCTCTGTTTTTAACGACTGTGATTGTGCTGGGCGTGGCGGCCACATTTGTTGTGTCGGCATTGTTGACCAAAGCGGTGCTAAAGGGCGAAACATCGTCGTTTACGCTGGAGCTGCCGCCATATCGCAGGCCGCTGATAGGCCAGGTGCTGGTGCGCTCGTTGCTGGACCGCACGCTGTTTGTGCTGGGCCGCGCTGTGATGGTCGCAGCCCCTGCCGGGCTTGTTATCTGGGCTTTTGCCAATGCATGCTGCTGACCCTGATGCACTACCCATGCTCTACGGTTCTGCTAACAATCAGAAAAGAAACAAATAGCATGAAATGGATGGCCCTGTCCTTCGTAGTGCCCACGGTTGTGGGGCTGGTGGTGTGCTTTATTTTTGCAAGCATAACCGGGCTGTTTGTATAAATTCTCGGAAAATGCAGAAATGCTCCGGCGTGTGTATTAGCTCCTCGGGATGCCATTGCACGGCCAGCACAAAGGGTTTTTGTGGTGCGTACAGAGCCTCTATTGCGCCATCGGGGGCTATGGCACATATTTCCAGCTCGGTGGCTACTTTGTCCGCCGTTTGATGATGAATTGAATTTACCATAACCTCTGTCGTGTCCATGATTTGAGCCAGCTTGCCGCTTAGCTGCACCGCATGTGTGGCCACATTCCGTGGCCCATCCTGCTTGTGGCCTTCTACATGCTGTATGATGTCGCCGCCCAGAGCCACATTTAGGACTTGCAGGCCGCGGCAAATGCCCAGGATTGGCAAATCCCGCCCAAAGGCCTGTTGCGCCATAGCGATTTCGGCCTCGTCGCGCTGTGGCCAGATATCCCCTGCTTTTTCGTGGGTTGGTTGGCCAAAGAAGCGGCCGTCGATGTCGCCGCCGCCGGACAGCAGCAGGCCGTCGATAATGTCTAGAAACCCCGAGCAATCACCATCGGGCAAAGCAAGGGGCACGCCGCCGGCACGCCAAATTGCGTCCACATAGGCGCGGTTTAGGTAGTGCCGCGTATCATCTGTGCTCATTGTGATGCCAATAATTGGTTGCATTACACCTTCCTTATATTTCCAAACAAAGCCTTGTTCTGCATTATGGCGGCCTCTGAGCCTACCACGCAGAAATTGTCCTGGGCCAGCGCATCCGCCAAAACATGGGCCACGCCTCGTATTGCCGCTATATCTGCCCCTAAAATTTCATCCCGTTCTGCTTGTCGCATCTCGTTCGTTATACCCAGCATGTGGTTTACTGTGGCCACAAAACCCTTGTGGGCATTGGTTGCGGGGCGGTCGAAGCTGCGTATTGTGCCCAGAATAAATTTTTCCATATCTGCGCGGGAAAGGTCCAGATTTTTGATATTCTCGGCAGCACCCTTGAAAACATCGTAAGTGTTGGCCACATGGGGGTCGCGGTAGGACCACATATACATGCCGCCATTGCGCCCAAAATTGCTGGCCATGCCGTACGCGCCGCCTTTTACGCGAATCTCGTCGTAAAGATAGTCGTCCAGAATATTGGATAGCACCTTTAATGTGCCGCTATAAGCGTGGCCATCGGCGCAAATATTGGCCGCCATGGCGCAATGCTGCACTTTGGAAGCGACGATAAAACCATCGTTTTTGGGCGAAATTAGCGGGATATTAGCGGGTTGGCCGATGGGTGCATCAAATAGGCTTGTGTGGAAATTTTGCAAAAGATTGTTATATTTATTGTATAGCGGGGCATCGGCAACTATGCTGTATTTTGCGGCATTTTTGCTGTAAATCATGCGGGCCAGGTTTTGCAAATCCGCCTGCAAGGCCTCGAAACGTGCATCAAAATTATTGGCCAAATCTGTGACATAATCGTAGAAAGCCAGGCCGCCCACGGCGTCGTTAAAGGCGGCAGCAGCGGAAAAATAGCCCGCGGCGCGCTCTACCGCAAAGTTTACGCCACTCGTTACAAACATCTGGTCCATGGATGCTTTAATTTCCATTATATAGTTTTTAATCTGGCTCTTGTCGTCAAATCGCGTGTTCATCGTGATTTCGGTTACAAGTTCGAACATTTTTTCTGTATTGCTGCTTAGAAATTTGGCCATAACGGTGGCGCGTGGGTAAAACTCCTCTAGAGATTTAGAGATAATATCTGTGGAAAAGGACAGGCCGCCCAAATTGGCTTTAATTTCCTCTGTGATGCCAACGGTGCTGTAGTTTTTTGTGCCGACTTTGGAGAGGATGTATTGCAAAATCTTCACTTGTGGCAGGTAATTTTTAGGAAGATTGCCAATATCAAACTGCATAGAGGAGTAGATAATGTCATTTGTTGGCAGTGGGGAGTGATAGACCTCTACACCATCCTCGTGGCGCACCTCCAGCGGGGTTATCTCTATTTCGCGCTTTACATCAGCAACAGCTACGCGGGGTATAAGGCTGCGAATTTCCTCAGAATCCGGGGTTTCTTGATATACACGCAGATTTTGATATTGGGCTATGGTCTGTTCGATTTCATCGTCGGTCATACTGGCCTTTATGCCTGCAAGTTTTTCGGCAATCGCGGCCTCCTTTTGGCCATCCAAATCCAAAACAGGGGTTAATGTAACATAGGCACGGCTGGGGTTGCCTAGCAGATACCGGGTTATTAGCCCCTCTAGATAGCCGCCCGCCTCGCATAGCTTGCGGATTTCGGACAGATGCACCATGCCCATCATTCCGTCAAAAGGCGACCGGCCGTATGTCCATGTGGTTAATGCGCGGGTGTTGTAGACCAAGCCCTTGGGTTGATAGCCATAATCTTCCTCTTTTGCCTGAAATTCCAAAAAATTAAGGCAGGCCGACACAAATTTCTTGCTTAGGCCTTCTTGCGCTATCTTTGCCAAAGCATCATCCACAAAGGTTTTAAGCTCATCAGCCGTGATGGTGGCGTTTTTTAGGCCTATCTGCATGTAGGGATGCAGAATGTCGCTGCTGACATAGCCGGAGATATCCTCGCCGACCTGGGCCTCTACCAGGATCTTGTATAGCGGCGATGCGGGGGTGGTCATCAGGATATAATTAAGCAGCTTTAGGCCGGTTGCATCAAGATCCGGAACATCGTGGGGGAAATTAATGCCCATTGCCATGTAATTTTCTTCCAAATCTGCCTCATTGGCAACAGAATATACATCGGTTACAAAAACAGGCGCGGCAAGGGGCTTTTGCGCTGCTATTTCCACGGTTTTGCCTGATGGTGTAAACCTGGATAGATACCCTGTGTCCAGCCTGTTTAGGCAGTCCTCTATGTCCATATTCCCATAGAAATATATCATGGCATTTTCCGGGTGATAATACTTCCTGTGGAAGTCTAAGAAATACTCATAGTCCAGCGCGGGGATATGGTCCGGGTTGCCGCCTGCATCTAAGCGATATCGCGAATCCGGAAACAACGCGCGGCGCAGGGCGTTTTGGATGGTGTCTTGGGGGTCCGAATACGCGCCTTTCATTTCGTTGTACACAATGCCGTTGTATTTTAGCTCGGCATCGGCGGACTCTAGCTGGTAATGCCAGCCTTCTTGAAGCAGGGTCTCTTTGCGGTCGTAAATTTTGGGGAAGAAAACCGCGTCTAGATAAACATCCATTAGGTTAAGGAAATCTTTGTCATTGACAGATGCTATGGGGTAGATTGTGCGGTCGGGATAGGTCATGGCATTTAGGAAAGTAAACAGAGACCCTGTGGCAAGCTCGTTAAAGGGGTCTTTTAGGGGATATTTCTGCGAGCCATTAAGCACGCAATGTTCCATAATATGGGCAATGCCGGTTTCGTCCTCGGGCGGGGTTTTAAGGGCCACGCAAAACACCTTGTTGTCGTCTTCGCTCTTTAGGTGTAGTATCTGCGCGCCGCTGATGTGGCGGTACAGATAGCCCTGGGCAGAAAGGTGGGGCAGGTCTTTTTGGTCAATCATGCTGTAGTTTTTATTCATTTAAACACGTCCTATGGATTTTATTTGCGACTATTATAACATCTTGTAAAGATAAATGCAATGTGTTACAATTAAGTTGCCCGGGTCGAAACAGGTCGGTTGGATTCTTCCTCTTTTCTTTGCGAAAGGAGGTGGTCTGATGTTACTATCTTTCTTCGAAATCCTCTACATAATGCATATGCAAATTGCAATTGCGATAGCATTGTTGACATATTGGGACAAAAAGAAGGGAAATAACGATGACGACAAAAAGAAATAACCGCCCACCGGTCGAAGGTCACGGTTATTTCTGCTGTAATTAATTTTACTAAAGAAAGACTGAGGATCTAGCCGACTAGACCCGGGTGTTTTTCTAAGCTCCTATTAGGTGCATTATAACATAAAGTCAAGACAATTTCAAGACAAAATTTCAATTTTTCGGGAGGACAAACAATGTCGGAATTAAAAACCAGAGACCAGGTGGCGGCTGACTTTAAATGGAACACCACCACAATTTGCAAAGATGATGCCGACTGGCAGGTGCGGTACGACAAGCTCTTTGCATCCTATGCGGAAGATATCGAGCAATATAAGGGCAGGCTGGGCGAATCTGCAAAAACCTTGCATGCGGCTTTTAAAACCCAAGACCAAATAGGCGAAGAGCTGGGCAAACTGTATCTTTATGCCAGCCTAAACAGCGATGAAGACACCGCAAACACCAAATACAGCGGCATGAAGGACAATATGCAAGGCCTTTGGGCTCGCGTGGCTGCTGCTGGCAGCTTTGTCAAGCCGGAGCTTATCGCGCTGGGCCAAGAGAAAATTGATGGCTTTATGCAGGCCAATGCCGATTTGCAAATTTACAAGCATTATTTTCACGATCTATTTCGTCAGCAGGAGCATGTGCTAACCCCCGACAAAGAAGAGATTATGGCACGTGCGGCAGAAATTGGCGGCGCGGCAGGCAGTATCTATGGTAGCCTGGTGCAAACCGACTTTGTGTTTGGTAAAGCCAAGGACAGCAATGGTGTGGAGCATGAGGTATCCCACGGCACTTTTGTGGCCCTGCAAGAAAGCACCGATAGGATTTTGCGCAAAAATGTATACGAATTGTATTATGGGGTATACCAGGCCCACAAACATGCCATTGCAGAGGCCTACAACTATTCTGTAAAAAATGATAACTTCGTGGCTACTGTGCGTAACTACGAAAGTGCGATGGATGCCTCCCTGCATGAGGATAATATTCCCAAAGAAATTTACAAAAACCTTGTGACTACCATTAATGACAATGCCCATCTGATGCACAGATATATGGAGCTGCGCAAACGTTGCCTGAAGGTGGATGAGCTGCATTTTTACGATGTTTACACGCCTATTGTGGAAGATGCAGACACAAAGGTGACGTGGGAAGATGCCAAAGCAATAGTGCTAGAGGGCACGAAGGCTTTGGGCGCGGAATATCAGGCTCTTGTGCAAAAATGCTATGACGAAAACTGGATAGATGTGTATGAGAGCAAGGGCAAGGCCACGGGCGGCTATTGTGCCCATGTTTACGGCATACCGCATCCCTTTATCCTGCTTAATTACGACGACACCACCAAAGAAATGTTTACATTGACCCACGAGGTAGGCCACGCCATGCACAGCTACTACAGCGGCCTTAACCAACTCATGGTTTATGGCGACTATACCATCTTTTTGGCAGAAATTGCCTCTACGGTAAACGAGGCCCTGCTGATGGATCATCTGCTTAACACCACGCCACCAAGCGACAAGGCAAAATACAACTATCTGTTAAACTATTTTATGGAGCAATTTAAATCCACGGTCTTCCGTCAAACCCTGTTTGCAGAATTTGAAATGCGCGCCCACGAAATGGCAGATGCAGGCCAGCCTCTGACGGTAGACTCCCTGCAAGCCCTGTACAAAGAGCTGGTAGAAAAACAATTTGGCCCGCATATGAATGTGGACGACACCATACCATACGAATGGAGCCGCATACCGCATTTCTACCGCGCATACTATGTGTTCCAATATGCCACAGGCTTTTGCGCCGCCATGGCTCTTTCCAAAAAAATCCGGGAAGAGGGCGCGCCTGCAGTGGAAAAATACTTGGAGCTGCTAAAATCAGGCAGTAGCGATTATTCAATCAATCTGCTGAAAGAGGCAGGGCTGGATATGACCTCACCAGAGCCGATAAAGCAGGCGATGTCGATATTTGAGGATTTGATGGATAGGTTTGAGAAAGCGAATTTTTAGTTGATTTGATGAGAGGGTGCAGATGTGATGTCTGCGCCCTTTGTGATGAAGCGGGATGGATAAATCCATTCCCTACAAACGTTGTGACGGGCAGAATTGTAGGGAACGCATTTATGCGTTCCGAAAATATTCCCCAAGGAGATACCTCAATGAAAAACCTCCCAAGGCGCAAGGCAACCAGGCTGTGCCATTATGACTACTCGCCGGCTGGATGCTATTTCATCACCATTTGTACGCATGAGCGTCATTATTTGTTTGGCGATGTGATAGATGGCGAAATGAGATTGAATGAATGTGGCCAGATTGCCCATAAGGAACTAGAGACTCTATCGGGGAGATACGACAATGTGGATGTGGATATATTTGTTGTTATGCCAAATCATGTTCATTTGATTTTGCGAATAGAGATGGCGGAATGGATAAATCCATTCCCTACAAAGGCGGTGGATGTGCCGAATATTATTGGGAAATACAAGGCAGGCGTAACCCGCTCTGCAGGGAGCGCATTTATGCGTTCCGAATCAAAGATATGGCAACTATCCTACCACGACCACATAATCCGCAACGACAAATCGTATGAGAAAATTGCGAAATATATCGAACATAACCCGCGGTTATGGGATGAAGACCGTCACAATCCCGGGAATCCTGAGTTTGAGAAATGGCGGAATGGATAAATCCATTCCCTACGTGGTTATCACCACATTTTGATTCTCCGCATCCCAATAAACCTCAAACCCCGCCGCCTCTGCCAAGCCCCGCACGGGTAGCATTGTGCGGCCATCTTGGATTATGGGGGCGGCATCGCTTTGGATGGTGGAAATGTTCCCATTGGTATCTGTGATGGTGATTGCTGGCTCGCCTATGGTCATTGAAATTATGGTGCCATTCGGCAGGTCTATACTAGCCGTGCGGGTGTCGTTATCCCAGTCTACATCGCCAAAAGCCTCGCCTATGGCTCTAAAGGGGACGAAGGTGCGGCCGTCTTGAATAAAGGGCGCAACGTCCATGGTCAGCGGCGTGCCGTCTATGAGGATGCCGATGCCGGGCGGCTCTGGTTCTGGCACGGGCTGCGGCCTGGTTCTGTCCCTATCTCTGTTCGTGAGGTCGGGTTGCGGGTTATCTTCAGCGACTTCGTTGGCACTGTACGAAACATACCCATTTTCTGGGGTTTCGCTATCAAAAGCATGGTTTTCGATAGAGGGCGCGATGAAAATGGCCATAGCCACGGCTAGTATTGTTGAAAAAAGCCATATTAGATATTTTACTGCGTTTTTCATCAGCAATCCCTCCAATCCGGGCAGGGTATTCCGGGTAAAGCCCGGAACACGCCAATCTAATTTGAAAGCAATATTGCCAAAATGAGTCTCTGTCTGTCATTTTGAACGTAGCGAAGAATCCTTCGCTTTGCTCAGGATGACAGTCCTTGCAAACCGTCATTCCGGGCTTGACCCGGAATCCCCTGATTATTTAAAACAAAAACCATTTAGCGTCGAATAGTACGAATATACACTAATTGCGGAGTGCATTAATGCGCTCCCTACGATGTCATTTTGAAATTAGATTGACGTGAGCCCGGGGTGACGGTGGCCTTAGATAAAAATCAAACTGACGGCCATTACGGCCATGCCCGCAAACAGGGCCAGTATAACCCTGCCGTGTTTGCAGATTCTTATGGCGGTGGGCAGCAGCTGCTTAAACGAGATATACACCATGATGCCACCCACGACTGCAAACACAAAGCCCAGCACGGCTTCGTTGAAAACATGCATAATGAAGACAAAGGCCACTAGTGCGCCCAGAGGTTCTGTTAGACCGGACAGGGCAGAATAGGCCAGAGCTTTTTTGCGGCTGCCGGTTGCATAGTGTATGGGCGCGGCTATTGCTATGCCTTCTGGGATATTATGGATGGCAATGGCTATAGCTATGGCTACGCCCAGGCTGGGGTCATGAATGGCGGCAGTAAAGGTTACAAGTCCTTCCGGAAAATTGTGTATGGCTATTGCTACGGCCATCATAATTCCCATGCGCTTTAGGGCACGCTTGTCCTTTTCGCTGGTTAAATCCGATTGTAGAGCAATGTTATTTGCAATATCTTCGCCATGGGGTATTAGTTTGTCTATGATTGCCATAAAACCTATGCCGCCAAAGAAAGCGAGAGTGGCCAAGGCAAAGCCGAGGTCGTAGCCATAAGCGTATTCTAGACTTTCGTGGGCGTGGTGCAGTATTTCTACAAAAGAAATATAAATCATAACGCCTGCCGAAAAACTGATGCATATTGCCAAAAAGTTTTTATCTGGATTTTTTTTAAAAATTGCAATGAGGCCGCCGACGCCGGTGAATAGGCCTGCAATGAAGGGCAGTAGAAATGCAAATGCGATATTGCTCATGTGTCAACCTACTTTATGTGAGAATTTTGTCAAGTCACGTTATTTTATCACGATAAAACCGACATGTCAAGTAGGAGATGTAAGATAAAATTGCGCACAAAAAAGTGTACCGACATAAGGGCATATGTCGGTACAGGGGGGGGTTGAAATAGGTTTGGGTTGTACCTGCTAGAGCAGGCGGGAAATTGCATCTGTTGTGGAGAGCGGGGTCTGTTAGTGCAGTTGCAATTTCCAACCAGCTCTGGCAAAACCTACCTCTCCTAAATTATAGCATTAATATCAAACATTGTCAACAACTTTTTTCAAAATTTGCCAATTTGTTCCGCATGTAGCGCGAAAGCGGCATACATTGCTGTTCCGTAGGGCAGGGCGGCTTCGTCTACACAGAATTTTGGATGATGCCCCTGAAAATAGTCACCTTCTGCCGGGCCTGCGCCTATGCCGGCAAAAAATGCGGGTGCGATTTTGCCAAAGGCCGAAAAGTCCTCGCCGCCCATCATGGGCTTCATTTTGTCTATAGTTATGCCGGGCAAGGCTGATGTTGCAACATGTTTGACGTAATCGCAAAGCCCCGGGTGATTGTCCACGGCGTCGTAGCCATAGGTATATGTAAGCTCGCAGGTCGCGCCATAGGCGGCGCAAATGCCGTTTATAACTTCGTTTATGCGCTTTACGATGTCTTTGCGTACTTCCGGGGTGTTGGTGCGTACTGTGCCCTGTATTTCTGCGGTATCAGGCACAATATTATGCGCATTGCCCGCGTGGAAGGAGCCTATAGTAAGCACAGCACTATCGAAGGCCGAGACATTTCTGGAGACCACATGATGCAGTGCCTGCACCATGCTAGAGCCTACAAGCAGCGAATCTATGCCCTTTTGCGGGATTGCGGCATGTGTGCCTTTGCCCTGTATGCTAATGGAAAAAATATCGGCATTGGCGGACATTGGGCCGGAAGCAGCTAGCAGCGTGCCTGCCGGTGCATCCATAAAAATATGGCAGCCATAGAAAGCTTCCACATCGTCTAAAACCCCCGAAGCCACCATGTCTACTGCGCCGCCGGGCGGATATTCCTCTGCATGCTGGAAAATGAATTTTACTGTGCCTTTTAGGTTGTCTTTTTGCCCATGCAGTATATCCAGCGCGCCCAACAGCATGGCCGCATGGCAATCGTGGCCGCAAGCATGCATTACGCCGGGGCTTTTGGATTTAAATGGCAAATCCACTTCTTCTGTGATTGGCAGAGCATCAATATCTGCCCTAAGACCTATGGTTTTGCCGGGCAGGCCACCCTTTAAAATAGCTATCAGGCCGGTTTTGGCGGGTCTTATAATTTCTATGCCGGGGTATTGCTCAATTTGCTGCACCAGATACTCTGTGGTTTCAAATTCGTTGAAAGACAGCTCCGGGTGCATGTGTATATGCCGCCGCCAATCTAGTACCTTTTGGGTGTTTACCATTTTTAAAATGTCCATTTTAAAGTCCTCCCCATGATTTTGGGATGATTATACCACTTTATGGGTAATTTTGCAATAAGAAAATGTCGATAGTGTTTGCGGCTTCCGATAGATCCATGACGTGCTGCATATTGCTTAGAACAAGGGTGTTTGTGGCTGTTACGCGGTATTCTTCTACTATGCCCAGAGCATACAGGGCGGCAAAGGTAGCCGGTAGGTCTTCAAAGGCCGGCTGTAGGGTCATTTGGCTATATGGTGCGCCAAGATTGCGAATGGCTTCTCGGGCATATTCTAAATCATCTACCGCTATAAAGATTTGGAAGGTGAAGGCATAGCTATAGGCGTGGTCGAGGTCTATCAGGTCTGTGGGTAGATGGTCTGGGAAAGAAAACACGCTGACATTGGTGGCTTGGTAGGCGTCGTCGTCTAGATTAAAGCCCCAAAGTTGGGCATCCATATGTCCACGCCCCTGTGTCATTGGCATCTCGGCCATTGCGGCAAAGGGCTCTGCCACCGCGCCATATTCCGGTGAAAAGTCCATGGCAAAATCCATGTAGAAATCTGCTTCTGCCTCTCCGGCGGGCTCCGGTTCTGCTTGGCGAGCCCTCATTTCGGCCGCAGGGGCGGGCGTGGCTTGTGGTGCAATTTGCGGCGCGGCATCTGCCACAGTTGTAAATTCGGGTTGCCCCCAATTGTTTTCGAAGCCTATCACGGTTATTAGGATGGCAATTACGGCGGCAGCGGCGGTTGTTAAAGAGCCGATATACCAGATGGTGCGGCGGTTTTTCTTAGGAGCGGGCGAGCGCAGCTCGCCCCTACGATTTTCGTAATGAATTTTTTGCATTACCTCATCGTGGAAGCCTTCGGGAAGGTCTATTTCGGGCAGGTCTGCCAGCATTTTTGTTATGTCATCGTCGTTTATACGCATGGTATCACCTCGCTTACAAATTGTTGCATAGATGTTACGAAAAAGTTAAGGATTATGTTCCATCATTTTTAGCAAAATTCGTTTTAGATTGCTGCGACCGCGAGAGATGCGGGATTTTATTGTGCCAAGGGGTAGGTTGGTAATTTCTGCAATTTCCTCGTAGGAGAGGCCCTGCACATCGCGCAGAACCAGAAGGGCGCGGTGCTCGTCGGATAGCTGGTTTAGACCATCGCCTATTATGCCCTGCATTTCTTTTCGCATCAGGGCAGATTCCGGGTCGCCATCATCAGGCGACCGCAGGTCGCCCCTGCGAATGTCTGCGTCGAAAGCTTCGCGGCCTTCTTCCAGCATGGCGTCGTAGCTTTCGGCCTGTTTGCCTTTGCGGCGGCGCAGTTCGTCCAAGCAGGTGTTGTGGGTTATTTTGGCCGCCCATGCTTTAAAGAGGTCGATAGACTTGCAGGTGGCCAGATTTCGGTAAATCTTTAGGATGGCCTCCTGGGCTATGTCCTTGGCATCTTCGGCGTTGCCCATAATGCGCCAGGCTATGTTGTATATTAGTTTTTCGTATTGTACAATAAGCGTCTCGAAGGCTGCTATATCTCCGCCTGCGGCTTTTTGTAGTAGGTCCATAATATTTACCCCATTGTATGATGCGGAATGGATAAATCCATTCCCTACGTAAAGAATTCATTATGCCACAACAAAAACATGTAGATTGTCCAGATTTTGCGGCTGTTGTCGGTTTTGCCTGTTTTATGCGCATCCAGCAGGGCCAGTAGCTCTGTTGTGTTAAAAAATTCCTGCGCTGCCGGGCTTTCGAAGGCCTCTTTCACAATGCCATAATGCTTGTCCCCCCGCAGCCAAACCCGGATAGGCACGGGAAAGCCCAGTTTGCGCTTCTCGGCCCATTTGGGTGAAAGATGCCTGGCGGCCGCCAGCCTAAAGGCGTATTTTGTGGCTTTTTTGTTAACACGGTATTTGGTGTGGATGGTTGCGGCCACGGCAAATACATCTTTGTCCAAAAACGGCACACGGCCTTCCAACGAGTGCGCCATGGTCATTTTGTCGGCCTTTAGCAAGATATCGCCCACCAGCCATAGGTGCAGGTCTATATACTGCATTTTGGTTATATCGTCGTAATGCTTGATTTTATCGTAATAAGGGCGGGTTATATCTTGGTTTTTAACCCCGGCCTCTTGTTTCAAAAGCTCTTTCTTTTCGTCTTCCGAAAAGACCTTGGCATTGCCTATAAACCGCTCTTCCACATCCATTGCGGCGCGTATTAAAAAGTTTTTGCCCTTGAAATTGGGCAGCTTTGATGCTACCTTTGCAATTGCACGGCGCAAAAAGCGTGGCAAAACCCGCATGGGGCGCAGTGAAAGCGGCTCTTTGTAGATATTGTAGCCGCCGAAGAGCTCATCTGCGCCTTCGCCAGAAAGCACGCCTTTAACGTGGTCTCTTGCGGTTTGGCTTACGAAATACAGCGCGATGGCGGCGGGATCTGCCAGGGGTTCGTCCATGTGGTATTGGATTTTGGGCAGAGCCTGCCAGTATTCTTCGGTGGTTATTAGCTTTGCGTGGTTTGTTAGCCCCTTTTCTTCGGACAGCTCTGCGGCATAGTCGATTTCGTTGTAGCCGGCGTAGTCAAAGCCCACGGTAAAGGTCTTTTTGCCATCAAAGCAGGCGGCCAGCAGGCTGGAATCCACGCCGCTGGATAGGAAGGAGCCTATTTCTACATCGCTGACCTGGTGGGCGGCGATGGAATCTGCCATGGCTTTGTCTATTTTGTCCACAATGCTGTCTAGGGGTTCGTCCACGGGTTTAAAATCGGCCTGCCAGTATCGTTGGATTGTGATTTGCCCATCCCCATAGCGCATGAAGTGCCCGGCGGGCAGCTTGTGTACCCCGGCAAAGAAGGTCTCGTCCAGCACAGAATATTGGAAAGAAAGATAAGCCGCAAGGGCGTTGTGGTTTATTTGCTTTTTAAAAGACGGATGGGGTAAAAGAGCCTTTATTTCCGAGGCAAAGAGCAGTTGCTCGTCGAAGATGCCGTAATAAAAGGGCTTTATGCCAAAATAGTCCCGGGCGGCAAAAATAGAGCCATCGCTGTGGTTGTAGATAACAAAGGCAAACATGCCGCGCAGTTTGGTGAGCATGGCCTCGCCGTGGGCTTCGTAGAGAGCCAGCAGAACCTCTGTGTCAGATGTTGTGCGAAAAACCTTGCCGCTGCCTTCTTCCAGCTCTTTTTTTAGCTCTTTAAAATTATATATCTCGCCGTTAAAAACGATTGTTAGCGTGCCATCGGAGCTATGCATGGGCTGTTCGCCATGTTCCAAATCCAGGAAGGACAGGCGGCGAAAACCTAGGGCTATAGCATCTGTGATGTGGTAGCCTTCGCCATCCGGGCCGCGGTGGGCTATTTTTGATGTCATTTCTTTTATAATCGTGTCGATATCGGGCGACCACAGGTCGCCCCTACAGGTGAATCCTACAAATCCGCACATTCAAATAATTCTCCATTCTCCATTTTCAATTCTTCATTGCAGACCAGCAAAGCCGGTCTGTCGCAGTGCTTCATATAGTATTATAGCCACAGAAACCGATAAATTTAACGATCTTTCTTCGCCTGTCATCGGAATTGTGATGATTTTTTCGGGGTGTCTGTCCAAAAACCATTGGGGCAGCCCCATGGTTTCGTTGCCAAAGATTATGTAGTCATTAGGGTTATAGGTCACATCGGTGTAAAGCTGGGCGCCCTTAGTCTCTGCCAGGAAAAACCGGGCATTGGGGTGCTTGTCCATAAAATCCGCCAGATCGCCATATTCTGTGGGTGCTAGGCGCGGCCAATAGTCCAGCCCGCTGCGCTTTAGGGATTTTTCGTCCAAATGAAAGCCGAAGGGGTGTATTAGGTGCAATTTCGCGCCTGTCATTAGGCAGGTGCGGCCTATTGCGCCGGTGTTGTGTGGTATTTCTGGCTCGTGCAACACTATGTTCATGGGATTTCCTCCGGTTAATGGAATGGATAAATCCATTCCCTACATCTATCATACAAAATTTGGACGGAATTGTCAAAGGGGAAAAAGATAACAATAAGGAAAAAGCGAAGAAGGAAGGGAAGATGAATGAGAACGATTAAAAAAGTGATGTTAATTTGCGTGGCTATGGTGATGTTTGCGCCCAGCACGGCCATGGCGCAGGAAAACAAGGGGTTGGCATTGACCATAGATGCTAAGGCCGCGGTTATTATGGAGGCATCCAGCGGCGAGATTATTTTTGAGCAAAACGGCGACGCGCGACGCGCGCCGGCCAGCGTGACGAAGGTGATGACAATGCTGCTGATTTATGAGGCATTGGAGCAAAACCGCATAGCTTGGGACGATGTGGTGACTGTGAGCGAATACGCCGCAGGCATGGGCGGCAGCCAGATTTATCTGGAGCCCATGGAACAGCAGACCGTGCGCGACCTTGTGAAGTCTGTGGTTATAGCATCTGCTAATGATGGCGCGGTGGCTTTGGCCGAATTTATTAGCGGTAGCGAGGAGAGCTTTGTGGATTTGATGAACAAAAAGGCGCGGGCTTTGGGCATGGAGAACACCAGCTTTCGCAATGCCTGCGGATTGGATGCCGATGGGCATTTTACCACGGCCCGGGATATTGCGATAATGTCCCGCGAGCTGATTTTAAAATACCCACATGTGGAGGAATTTGCGACCACATGGATGGACACGATTGTCCACAAAACCAACCGAGGCGAAGAGGAATTTGGCCTGACCAATACCAACAAGCTGGTGAAGTGGTATAGCGGTACAACCGGCCTAAAGACCGGCAGTACAGGCGAGGCCATGTATTGCCTGTCTGCCACGGCAAAGCGCAACGATATGGAGCTGATAGCTGTGGTGCTGGGCGCGCCAAATCCCACCACACGCTTTCAGGAGGCCATGAAGATGCTGGACTATGGCTATGCCAATTACAAGGTGGTAAAAGGCGAGCTGCCCGGCACGGTTGTGGGCATGATACCCGTGGCAAAGGGCAAAACCCCCGAGGTAGCCGTGATGGTGGAGAATCTTATTAGCAATGTGACCGAAAAGGGCAGCAATGTGGAGCTGGAAGGACAAATTAATATGAACGAAACCGTGGCCGCCCCGGTAGAGGTTGGCACAGCGGTTGGCGAGATTGTATACACCTACGAAGGCGCGGAAATTGGCCGCTCCCAGCTGATTACAGAGGAAGCCGTGGAGCGTGCGGGCTTTGTGGATATGGTTGGCCGCGTGATGCATATATGGTTTAAATAGAGGAGGGCAACAAAATGGAAATAAGCAAAAACAAAATTTACGAACGCGACATGCCAATGGGTTTGGACATAGCCCTGGCTAAAAACCAAAGAGCCAGCGACTATTTTTATAGCTTGGCAGAAGAAACCCAGAGGAATATAATAGACAACACCTATGGCATAGGCAGCAAAGAGGAAATGCAGGTGTATGTGGATTCGTTGGTTAGTAATAGCACGATTCCGCCGTTGCGTGGGGCGCAGATGTAGGGGATGACGAAGGCGTACGTACTGGATTGCTTCGGGCATGGAGGGCAATGCTGATTGAAAAAGCGATAGCCACCAAGACTGAAGCAATCTAGTGATTACATGACGATACTATATATACAAAAATAGCGGCAAGGGCATGATGCCTAGCCGCTGTTTTTATTGTTCTCTTGACTGGCCTTTTCGCGCCCGGGCAGATGCAGCAGGGCGAATTCGCACATTTGGACTACTAGGGCGTTGAAGCTGATGTACTACATGAAGAACGAGCTGCAAAATACATTGTAATAACTATTGCAGTGTGCTATACTGTTAACAAATAATGTATAGGGGTGATAATTGTGAATTTGTGCAGCTTTTGTGGAGAACAGATCAATAGCGATCTTGAGTTTTGTTCGGATTGTGAAAAGAGTTTTGATGAAGCATATAATACAATGGGTTTAACCTTTGTCAAGTGCTTTGAGAAAATTATTTAGTTTGAAAATGTAAAAAAGCTACCATTACTGGATTATCTAAAAACACTCCGTTCATAAGCGGAGTGTTTTTAGATTGAGAAAAAACTTTCAAAAAGCTATTGACCCTAACCTTACGTCATGGTTTATGATATAATTATGGTTTGAGTACAACAAGATTTTGTCCGCAAATTACCAAAATTATTTTACAAAAAAAGTCTTGAGCCTGACCTTACGTTAGAGTCTATACTATAAATCAAGGAGGTAGTGAAGATGGAAAAATACAGGGCAATACCAGAGGGATACATGACTGTGGGGCAGTTGGCAAAGAAGATGGGCATAACCGTGCGAGCTTTGCACCATTATGACAAGCAGGGGCTCTTATCGCCATCAGGCGAAAGCGAAGGGGGCTATAGACTATACAGCGACAAGGACATAGTGATTCTACACCAAATATTGGCTATGAAACACTTGGGCTTTTCGCTGGAGGATATAAAAACCCGTCTTGTGTCATTGGATACACCTGATGACGTGGCAAAGGCACTTACAGAACATGCCACCGCTATACGCAACAAATTAGAAACCCTAACCAATACGTTAGTAGCGGTCGAGGTACTTAAAGAAGAAGTTATGAGGATGCAATCGGTTGATTTTAAGAAATACGCCGACATTGTGGCCCAGCTACAAATGAAGAACGAGCATTACTGGACTATCAAGCACTTTGACGATGACATTATGGACGGCTTACGTGCACAAGCAATCATAGATAACTCCATAAATGAATCATGGAGTAACTTGCAAATGGAAGCGGTGCGCTTACACAAAATGAGGGCTTCCCCCGATAGCAACGAGGGGCAAACGTTAGCTGAGAAGCTATGGGAAACGATAGAAAAAATCACCGGTGGAGATGCCAATATGCTGGCTAAGTTTGAAAAATCCATAGCAAGCATAGCGGCAGACGAAGAAGGCGCAGCCGCAATGGATACCGAAGAAAAAGAAAAAATCAGGATTGCTTACGATTATATGCAACTGGCGTTAGAAATTTATTTTGTCAAAATTAAAGGGGGAAATTTAAAATGAAAGATAAGAATTTACAAGTAAACTCGGAAGTGTCAAAAGAAGAATCACAACTGGATAAGCCAATAGCGGGCAGGTTGATAGCGAAATTTGCATTTCCAACGATTTTCGCAATCTTTGTACTACACACATTCGCTATTGTAGACGGCATATTTGCCATGCGTGCACTCGGCATGGAGTCTATGGCGGCGATAGCTATATTCACGCCATTGTTTACAATTGTTATGGCGGTTGGGATGTTTTTTGCCGCAGGCGGCAGTGCTGTTATCGTAAAAAAATTGGGGGAAGGCAAGCCGAATGAAGCAAGGCAAAAC
>Ga0131853_10008924_pt1 | contig 18293 bp, 8 predicted proteins | sample TergutLab28metaG_FD_92764 | JGI IMG/M metagenome (GOLD analysis project Ga0131853, IMG submission 92764) | Labiotermes labralis P1 segment gut microbial communities from Petit-Saut dam, French Guiana - Lab288 P1 (version 2) (version 2) | ecosystem: Host-associated > Arthropoda: Insects >... | reverse complement strand
GTAACAGCTGTCAAAGTTTCAAACTTCTCTGGCCATTATCTCCGTAACCGTTCAACTTTGGACATAGGTGCTTTGGGTTATATCGGTATACTTTAACATAAGGAACACCCTTCCGAAGTCTGGAACATTCCTCCTGGGACACCCTGTGTGTATATATATATATATATATATATATATAGAGAGAGAGAGAGAGAGAGAGAACAACCATAATGAACAAGTGGATTAGTGTGCTGACAATTCACATTTCTTTACAATGCCCATAAACTCCGAAATGAAACAAGATGATTTGAAAGAGCAGTGTATGAAACTGCATGTTGCCTTGTCTATTGGAGATTTTTGCAACATTAATACCATGGACCTTTTTTCTGATTGGGGACCGCGGTAGCATAGTGGTTAAGGTGCTGTGCTACAAATCAGAAGGTCGTTGGTTCGATCCCAGCTGGTGTCATTGGAATTTTTCATTGACATAATCCTTCCGATTGCACTATGGCCCTGGGATCGACTCAGCCTCTAACAGAAATGAGTACCAGGAGCATTACCTGGGGGTAAAGGCGGCCGGTGCGTAAGGCTGAAAACCTACCACCATCCTGTGCCGTTGTCACGAAATCTGGGAGCCTTAACTTCCTAGAACCCTCTGGGCCACTCCAGGCCTGTAAAAGGACTGCTTTGCCTTTTTTTACCCTTTTTCTTATTGTATGGTGTTGTGGGAAATGATCTCTGACGATCAGGGGTGCACAAATCCTAGGTGCCCGGTCCCTTGGGTGAATAAATTATGTACGATGGCAACTAATATTTTCAACATAATCACTGTCCTTTTTTCGTTACACACAAAAATGTGTATTACTATACATGCACCAAGCAGAAAGTGCCAGAGAGCATTGAGCCATGGTTCACTCCAGAATTGTGGGTGCTTAGTGTGAAACTTGCAACGTGTCAGCCCTCTGGCACCTGGAATTTGGAGGTGGCTCCTAGATTTTTGGGAAGTTTGTAGACCCTTGCTGAAGATACTGGTACAGCAGCTCAAGCACTTCAACAAAGATCAAGTTAAAGTGTCCTAGTTGTGGTTACAACAGGTGAATAAAATGTATCAGACTGAAGATTGTTAAAGACTAAGGGGAACTGTGGTGGAAGATGGGCTGCGTGGACTGACTCGTTCATCAAGTGAAGAAGGATTATCCATTATCAAATACAATGACTTCCTCACGCAGTTTGCAACAAAGAAACTATGGAAGATGGATTTCATGTAGGCAGCATGAGCATGATGGGAGAATACCACTTAAAACCACATGTGAAATGATAAATTAATCATAAGTTTAAAAAAAAGGTTTTCTTTCATACCCGAGCAACATGGTTTCACCATTAATATTAAATGCACAGCTCATGGGATTTTCATACCTACTTTCAAAAGGGAGTAGGACGCAATTTCTTTACTGCTGGTCCACACCCCATTACAAAGGGCTGTGTGTAAATTAGAGGGGAACATATAACAATTTGTTCCAGCAAAACAATATACGAGGTTTGTTCAAATAGTATCCGGATTGGAACTGTAGTGGTTGTTCACTGGGCGGGATGTGTTTGAAACCAGTCTTGACATGTTCATACATGTCTTAGCAACTCATGACACAAGTTACAAATGGCTGCGTTTGCTCAGTTGGCTGTAGTAGGTCGTAGAAGTGGCCGTGCGTTGATGTCATAGCGATTTTTACGATGTGTGAAAGTACCGAACAAAGCATTTGCATCAAGTTTTGTTTTTAAATCGGAAAAACCGCAACGGAAACGTATCAATTATTGCAGCCAGCATATGATGAAGATGCAATGGGTCGTACCCAAGTGTTTGACTGGTTCCGTCGATTTAAAGAAGGGGTGCCAGATGCGAAGCAAAACAAAGGTCATGTTACTGGCGTTTTTTTATTCTGAGGGTATCGTACACCACGAGTACGCTCCCGACGGGCAAACAATTAACAAGGAATTCTACGTGGAGGTCTTGCGACGTTTGCATGAATCAGTTCGCCGAAAATGACCGGAAAATTGGCGGGATGGCGACTGGATCCTGCACCACGACAATACGCCCGCACACACTTCACATCTTGTGCAGCAGTTTTTGGCCAAACACGACACCGCTCAGTTGCAGCAGCCGCCATTATCACCAGATCTCGCACCGTGTGACTTTTTCCTATTCCCAAGGCTTAATTAAGTTCTGAAAGGACACCGATTTGAGGCAACGGAGGAAATCAAACGAAATTCGACAAAGACAGTATTAGACATCCCGAAAGAGGAGTTCGCAAAATGTTTCTAACAGTGGCAGAAACGTTGGGCGAAATGTGTAACTGCGGAAGGGAACTATGTTGAAGACAATTAGGGTTAAAACCCCGTAAGCCTTATCTACTTCATGTACTGTGGTCAGTCGGGATACTTTTTGAACAAACCTCTATACTAATCTGTGTGGGAGTATTTGTAAGTAAAATAAAAAATATACAGAGTGAAAAGGAAATGACGCACCAGTATCCCACACTGTGATATCGTAAAATGGGACAAGGCACTTGGTTGCATTGCTATGTATGCTCATAACCCTCGGCACCTGTAAGAGTCGAGCAGGTAATATTCTACGGTAATCCGGTACCGCGTTACCCTGGTCGCGTTCAGACCATCCAAAGGGACGGTCCACCACGTCATACGTGACAACCAGGTGCCAACATACGTACGTTGCCAGACGACTGTCCTGTACACCACCATACGTATTGTTTTATCATTTGATATCTTGGACTTAATTGTTAACGGGGTCCACAGTGGGGAGAGTTTTTATGCAAATTTCTCATCCTGTGTACAGTATTTATCATCTGAAGAGATACCCTTACATGTACAGTATCTTCATGCACACTATTGAACTGAATTTACCGCCACTAGCACTGTGCGCTTTCACTTCGCGTCATTTGTTGTAGAAAAAAAAGTGCAAATGTTGGCAATAAACTCACCACATATAAATTTCCCAGCACGTTCCAGGTGTTTTCTTTCTTTAACCCCTAATTACGGAACTATATATGTTTGTGGACGTTCATGTACTATTTATGTGAAATGAAGACATATTCCATGCCTTCCATTTTTCCTATCCCTGTCGAAATCGTTTTCATGATCCACGCTTTTGGCTGCACTGTGCAAGTTACTTGACGCGTAATCGAAGGGTTGTCATCAGTGTCACAGTGTCTTCAGCAATGCGGCGTGTGGTACAGTTTAATGTAGTTGCAGTTCTGGCATTGCTATGTATTCTCATGAAAGGATTCAACTTCTCGACTTTGGAAGTTGTAACAGATGATGAGCTTGTAAATCTGGTTAGAACCGAGAAATATGTTGTCGTCCTGTTCAGTGAGTATTCTTACCATGGTGAGGTCATGCTGTTATGTATGACACATGCATTTAAAGACAGCCTACTTGTAAAAGAAATCAAATGGTAGAGAGGTACATGTTAGTGGTAGGTAAAGTAATGTGATAGTACCAGTTGTGCTGCCTTGTAACTAATTATGCATAGGTGATAGTTTGGGGACAAATTGCATTTAGTATGAAAACTTGTCTGTTATTAAATGAAACTTTCACTTGCATTGGCCAAATGGCAATAAAGAGTAGTGTGATTGTGACTACCGAGTGGGAAAGATTAGGGAAGGAGTGGCAACGACTATTTAAGGTACTACCCTGGCAGTTGGTCATAGGTTCTGAGGAAGACCTTGAATATGTCAGGCTGTCTCTGGGCCACAATTCGTACATTGAAATGTGAGGGAAACCGGTACTAAATGCCAAAGAGAAATCATTTTGAATGCTACTTACAGGATGTAAATGCTATGACAAACCTGGTGACTTAGATATTTACTAACTTATATAAGCAAATTAACTAAGTTAGCATACTGTGTAATCTCATCACTGATAGGAAGCAGGCAACGGGTAAAGTATGTAGCTGATAACTTTAATATGTTACTTAGTATCATTCAGTGGCTAACTTTTGTGTCAATGTTCAGCATCATCAGTTCCCGCATGTGTTCTTTTTTGTTTCAAAAAGAATATCTCTGTATTGTTACATTTTAAGGGAAAAACTCTTTGATGACATATATGTATATTCTGAGCCATCTGTTGGACAATACGAGTTTAAGTGAAATGGGTGGTACTGTGTATATGATGGGAGGAACCATTATTTAAATAAACCTAGTTCACTGTAATCATCTTGTGTTATAGAGACTAGTGTAATGAGATGAGTACTCATGTTTTACAGCCAAGAAGGACTGTGATCAGTGTGACAGTTTTGAAAATGAACTGACTCATTTACGGGAAGACTTAGTGGACACACTGAATGCTTGGGTGGTAAAAGCAGTTAGTAGTCAAATGGTTCGACTTTACAGCCCAAACAAGGAACCTGCACTTGTCTTTTTCCGACATGGTATTCCCTTACTGTATGATGGTAAGTTTGTAGTTTACGCTCACAATAAACACACTGCATTAGAAAGGACCTGCAGTAGCTTAACTGGACAAATCAGATATTTCACCATCATGTCTGGAGTTTTTTTTTACATTGACAGGTTCAACTTTATCTTTTTACCTGGTAATAAATTCTCATATTTTTTCAGGACACAATCAGAGTTGTAAGTCCCTGTCTCGTAAGGTTTGGTGTCAGCAAAATTTTATTGCCATAGAGTTAGTTTAGCTATTTAAGAACTAGTGTGATATTTTCAGTTAATATCTCGGTTAATATCTCCTGTACCAAAGGGTTTCATGAGATTTAAATCATGCAAAATGCCAGCTCTGCTATGAGCTTATTTGGTAATCTTCCATCTGTCATTAAAGTTTTCATCATGATGTGAAAAGTATTTCAGCTAGCATTCCAAGAGTGTATCTCCTCCTTGCTGTAGAAAAATTTAGTTGAAAATTTGTAAGTAGTGTAGACATGAATGAATATAATATTTCTTTGATATAATTTGTAATTCAGCATCTAATAATATGCAAACCCTGGTAATCTGGCAATTGAGGGGATTAGCCCCAAGTTCAGAAGTTCTGCTTTTTATCAGAAAATGCATTTTAATGAAACAGGCATATCTCAGGGACATGTTCAAAGATGCCTCCAAGAGTGTGTGTTCATCAACATTTTGGTCTCTTCTGATCCCTTGTCTCCTGCTGCATTGACTTCTTTACTAGGAAGAAGCCAGTAAGAAGAGGGCCATATGATGATCCTGAATCAGCAGATGAAGGAGATATCCAACTGGATTACTCCTCTGATATGTTGTAAAGCCCATGTGTGGGGGCAGTAACAAAAAATTACCCCTAAGAACTTAGATCAGTGTAGGGAATGTTTGATAATCCAGAATATTTGATTATTTGGCACCTGTGCGGTCCCATGCTAGTCGGATTAACAGAGTTTGCTGTATATTTTTAAAATGTGATACATATTTCTTTGTATATATGTCTATATATGACAAATGAAGCTCACCAGCTGACCCTTAGTGCGTATCTCATATACCGAATTTTATCAGAATTTCATTACTTATGTTTGGAACTAAAGTGTGCAGAGTGATGGACAAGTAACATTCATTTGAATTATTTATAATTTTATAAATCGCATTGTGGTCACCCAAAAGTTGAAATATACCCAATAGAATGCTGTCACTTATTATAGCGTTCTTGTAAAATCTGATTGCTTTGAACAGGAGCTGCAAATGATGAACTTATTCTTCACACATTTACTGAAAATAAGGAACCCATTGTTCGGGAGCTCTCTGATGACAGTTTTGAACATCTGACTCAAGCGTCTAGTGGGGCCACAACTGGAGATTGGTTTGTGATGTTGTAAGTTAATATTTATTATTTACTCTATGGAGAGGCTGTTTGGTGAATGCTAGTGAACAACTTTTATGCTCTCCATTGTTCCTTGCCAAATCATTAGCTACAGCAAGGTCATAGGGTACTGGTTTCTGACCTGCTAGCAGATCTGCCTTATGCATGTCTCAGAACTAATTATATGTGCATAAAACAGATCCAGTAATATTTGCACTCCATCGTATCAAACACAAACTTTTAAATCATTGAACAGGACTGTGCATATAAGATGTGAATTTCCTGTGGTTCGGGCTGAGGGCTTGTGAAGTTTATGAAAGTGCCAAGGACAAATGCAGAATCATTTTTGAAGGTATCCGCATGGTTTAGTGGACCAATGAAGAGAGGAAATGTGCTTGGAGAGAACTGTAACACGTTAAAGATTTTTGCAAACTTCTGGAGAATAATTAAGCAAGTCTATCCCTTAGAAGTAGAGATTCAGTTTGTATGATTCTGACAGTCTTTAAGGCTAATACAAGTTTTGTTAATTCACATGATGAATAAGAACCCTGTTCAGGGGATTAAAATGGTTTTTCATGACGGCATGTGCTATTGGGGCAGTATACTTTATTCCCATTCACCTATGTTAAAGGCCAGCATCATGGGGAAGCAGTATTACTTTTAGGCTGGTAAAGGTTAAGGATACTGCTAATTGCCAGTAATTTGTGGAATGGAAGTTTGGCATTGAAAAATTCAACATTATAAAATTGTAGATATCGGTTTAATGTCAGCAGAATGAAAAGATGAGATACAACAAAGCTTAAAACATTGAATAAAATTATACTTTCTCTTTTTACAAAATTATAATCCCAGTCCCTTAAAAAACCTTTCAAAATATGGCACAGTTCAAATACATATTTGGTAGTGACAGAAATAAAAATTGCTATTCTAAATGTTAAAAGCAAACCATCCTCATAAAATACTGCACAGGCAGCCATCCACTTGAGTCCCTAATTTGAATCATAGCATCATTCTAAAAGACTGCAAATGTATCTGTTGTTTTACACAGATGTGAAACTTGGTCCTTCACATGCAAGAATGAAGATTGAAGGTGTTTAAGAAGTGCTGTGATGACTGTTTCAACCCTAGAGACATAAACTAGAGAATGCAGGAAATTGCAGAGCATAATTTTTATTTTTTTGCCTACCAGTTTGAAGCAAGTCAAGGAGAGTAAAGAGGGTGGGATGTACTGTATACACACACACACACACACACACATGTAGTGAAAGTGTACAAAATACTCCTATGAAAACATTATAAAGTATTGTGTTCAAAACTTAAGATTAAGCAGGAGGATTACCTTAAAGAACATGCCAATACTGATAATAAAATGGAGAATAATATTAAAATTATAAAAAAAAAAAAATGTGAAGGTATAAATTAGGTTGAAGACACACCATTCATTTTGAGTTGATTTTTGATTTCTGATACCTGAAGGTAAACACAAGTGGGTCTGTATTTATAGCTATAGTACGGACTGTGTGGAATGCCAGCGGCTCCAGGCTCGCTGGGAAGCAGTGGGTGCTAAACTTCGAACGCGTCTGAATGTTGCCCGTGTAAACAGACAGACAGTGGGAGCTGCAACTGCACGACGTTTTGGAGTCTGGGAAGTGCCGAAATTTATCTTGTGAGTCTTTGGTTTGTCATGTCACCAGTTTCCAAACTAATGAGACTGCCCACCACTATACTGGTTAGTCTGATAGGACCTTTCCATCACATATGTCAGTTATCTTTATTGTTTCTTTTGAGGGTATTTTAATTTACTTTGTATATTCATTGTGGAGACATCAGATCTCTCTCTCTCCCCCCCCCACACCTCATTCTTATCCCACATCCACAATCCCTTTGCCATATATACACTAGAAAAATCCAGGGACTTACAAATAGTTATTTAATTTATTTTCAGGCCTTGTGTAGGGTAACACTGAACAACTTTTTTGTTTTGAAAATGCAGTTACTTCAGTGCCCTTGTAAGAAGTATACTGTGATCGTAGTTAATAATTTTTTTTTAATATAACAGAGTTCAAATATTCAGCATTGAAAGTAATATATCTAAATTCATGAAATGTTAAGAGTAGATTAAATTCTGGGAATACTTCCTGCATTCCGTTCAGAATTCTTTGCTCTGCTGATTAATGTGTAAGCCTAAACATCAAAGAATGCAAAACTTTAATTGCTCTTGTTATTTGGTATGCCTGCGAAATTTAGTCTGAGGGGAATGTTTAGACTTAAGAAGTAAGAGGGGAATTCTAGAAAACTTTATTATCAGGATCTTCATACTGTGTACATCACCCCTATCTGTAGCTGGAACATTTACATGTACAAAGTAATACTTTACTGCTGAAATAAGAGCATTAAATATAACATTGTATCATTAATTTGTTTTATGGCCCAGTGATTGATGGGGGAAGATGACGAATTAGAACTAACCAAGAACTCTGTCAATTGTGTGGTGAGAATGACATTGTGAAATTCTGCAAATTGAGCAGATTGAGATGGGCAGGACATGTCATACAACAGGATGACGATGATTTATCCAGGAGAGTCCTCCTGCCCCAGAGGGAGACCCAGGTTGCGCTGGGAAGATGGAGTGAAGGAAGATGCAGCAAAGCTAGGGTGTAGAAACTGGACAGTAGTCACCCTAAACCAGGAAGGATGGAGGAAACTCTTGAAGGAGGCCAAGGCCCACTCCGGGCTGTAGTGCCATTGGGAATGGAATGAATAAATCATTAACTTCTTGGGATCAGTGTTGTCCGATAAATCACATATCCCTCACCACGCATGACATGAGAAGTTTCTCAATCATGCACTTGAGAAACAGTGGTGTGAATAAAAGGGCAATGGCTGGTCGTGGTTATGTCATGTTGGACATGTTAACAGACTCTGCTTTCTGAATTGTAGCTAACCACATACAGCAAAATTGTTTTAGAGCAGCTGATAGTTACTGAGATAGTCAAGAAACTCCACACATTTTATGGAACCTAGAAGGTTCTGTACTGTGTTTGCAAGAGCCTACCACTTCCCAGAATCCAGTCCACAGTCACCCACTCTGTTTCTTTAATATATATTTTGATGTTATCTTCCCAGTTGTGCCTAGATCTTTCAGTTGGTTTCTTTCAGTCACATTTCTCCACCAAACCCCTGCATGCTTTTCACTTCATCTATGCATGTGCTACATGCCATGCCCATATCATCACTTTTTATTTGCTCATCCTGATATAAGTAAGCGCTGAGGAGTATGAATCATGAAGCTCCACATCACATAATATTCTGCATACTTCTGATGTTTCCTCACTCTCAGACCCAGATATCTTCCTTAACACACTGTTCTCAAACATTGTAAGCGTATGTTCTTACTGTAATGTGAGAGTGCTTTCTGAATTGCTCTGTATATATTTTACTAAGCAGCTAGTTCCCAATCTGTGGCTCTAGTTCTATTCTCTTTAGTCAAATAAGTAGTTCCCCCATTGCTACTAGAATTAGATGTTGTAACCTTTTGTCATCACACTGCAGTATCAAACTTGTACTTTGTTACTTGCAATATTTTTGGTTGTGTCTGAATGAGATCATTTGATGCTGTTGCAGTTTTCGCCAAGGATACATGTACCGTTATAACATCCACAAATATGATGTTGCATCTTTTACCTCTTTTGCAACTGATTGGTACAAGAATGCTCGGAAGGAAACTGTTCCTGTCCCCAAGAGTCCATTGTAAGTAAATAAGTTTGTTGATTGCCACTTTATACATGTGTTGTAACAGAGTGAACGTATTTTATTTTGTACAAAATATACCTGCAACTGATTGGTACAAGAATACTCGGAAGGAAACTGTTCCTGTCCCCAGGAGTTCATTGTAAGTAAATAAGTTTGTTGAATGCCACTTTATACATGTGTTGTAACAGAGTGAACATATTTTATTTTGTACAAAAGATACCTCCAGTAAATCTTCAATTGCAGTAGCAAGCTGAAATTGTTACATTCAGATCAGCAAATGAGTGATTTTATAGTGGCAGTGAAGCATCACATAAGAGGTTTTGTGTATATGCATGTGTGCAGGCATGCGTGCTGACTCACTCATTCACTCACCTGCACATTATCAGTGTGATTCTCTGTCACCATTTATTTATCAGTGCAAACTCCATCATGCAGATCTGCTTTCAACAATCACTGGTCCGTATGAATGTTGTAACCATTTATTTTTGATGCAGGTTATTTCTTACAGTTAAGTTGATGTTGCTGGTTTTACACTGTGGTCTACAAAACTACAATCACTAAGTGACACAATTAACCTTTAGTGTACGGCCTTTTAAATGTCAGGTTTCTGATGGGGCCGGCACACTGTTTAAGTGCCCTCTGCAGGTCATTATTTTCCTTTTCAGACAAGGAAGGGGTACATTTAATTGGACAACATATTCTCATTTGTCCATTGAAGGTTCATGTCTGAAAACAAAGAGTGGCACGTGTAATGCATAGTGGCTGAACTAACCATTAACTTAACTTACCAGTTCTGCATATCATGTCAGAAACTTCCCAGTTCTGGCATTTTATCTTGTTGGATGGAGACGTAACCATATTGCCCACAGCAACTTTCTGTGGCATAGAGCAGCCAGGATGTGAAACTGACCACTCATCCCTATCCAGGGCTGCAGTTAAATGTTTAGAGCTATATGTGTACTTTCCATATGGCTTCATGTTGTGTACACTAACAATGTTACTTTTGACACAATCTCCTTTATTCGTACCTTGTCCATCATAGAAATTTTAAAAAAACATGATATTTTGGAAGCTGGTTCTGCTTCTGTCTGCAGGCAAAGAAGCACCTAAGTTGATGGGTCCCTTGCATCAACCTATTCTCAGTCACTGGGCACCATAGAAACACTCAACTTATTAAGATATGTACCTGACAACAGATCAAGTCCATGGGTGGTAACAGGAAAATAGCTATATAAAAAATTAAAAACAACCAGAAGACTAAAAAAATACAGCCTGGAACACTCCACAAAGTAAAACCATAAAAAAACCTTGAATTCAGACTGCTTAGACCACAGACACAACACAAAGAGCCAGAAGAGATTAGGTGCTTCTTCGCCTGTAGATAGAAGCGGAGCCAGCTTCCGAAACATTGTGTTTTTTTAATATTTAGATGGGGGACAAAGTCCAAAAAAAGGAGGATTGTGTCAGTGAGTCACTTTTGCAGGATTTAAGAAGAATGTTTGGGGGAATTAAAGTAAATGAAAATTGGAGAAAGTGATATAATACAGAATTAATGAAGCTCTTTGGAAATTTAGATATACTTTCATTGGTCGGAATAAGTCAGTTGAATTACTTTAGTCATTTTAACAGAATCACCAGCAAAAGAAAATTAAGTCAAGTATTTAATAGTAATCCTCAGGGAAGTTGACTAAGAGGACAACCAAAAAACAGATGGTGGAACTGTGTACAAACAGAAATTAATAAATGCAAAATTACAAATTGGAAAGAGAGGTCAAAAAACAGAGCTGACTGGGAGAAGTCCATTAAGGAGGTGAAGGTTCCCATAGAAGAAGAAGAAGAAGGAGGAGGAAGAGAATCATCATCATCAAAGCCCTAGTGTTGAACTTTACTTCTATTTTACCACATTAGGCCATAACCCTGTCACCACAGTTCCAGAACTTGTACAATATGGATATCTGTTCAGTGAATTTTCTGTTTTTAGAGGAGTGATAACAGATTGTTTGTCAAAAGCAAATACATATGTCCTTGGTCTCTGAACAAGATCTTTAACAAGAAATAACAAAGTTCTAGGGTCATATGCCATGATTCAAGCCACATTCGTGCAGTTGTATTCTTCAATGAGCATTTATCCAACACCATGGAGCTCACAGTCATGCAATTTCCTGTGTTGCTTCAGACCCTAGAGTGTATGAGTGTGTGAATCCAACCCCACTGTAGGTTACATCTTGCACCAGGTGAAACCAGTCCATATTCTCATGCAGAATTTATGTAAGATCTATTGTATTATCCTCCCATCTGTATTATTCTTTCTCTTGTGGTCTCCTCCTTTTTGTGTTCAGCTGTGGTCACTATTCCTAATTTTGGTTTGTGGTGATGTGGTCTTATGCTTCTGTTGCAGTGATGACTTCCTGCAGATGATAGTGGACTATTTGTGGGGTAACCGATGGATATGGAAGATTGGTTTTGGGTCTGTAGGATTCACAGTTTTGTCTATCTGCATCATCATTTCAAAACTGAAAGCCAAGCCAGTAGCAAAGAAGTCAAAGAAAACCACATAATTTTGTTACTGTAACACACTATTTCTTTGCTCTGACAAACTTATAAAAATACATATTGAACAGGATAACATACTGAAATGCAGTATGTTCAGTGCTGTGTTGTTGTTGGGTGGGATGTTGTTCACAGTGTAGGTCTGTGATGTTCTGAACATTCATATGCCCTTCTGTTGTTAAGAATATGCTGTGCAGGTAACTAGCAGTTTTGTAAATCCAATGTTTGTATGTTCTTCTGTTGTTTTCATGTTTTGAAACTGAGATTTTTCCAAACAAAATAGTTCTGAAGCACAATGTCATAAAGAACAGACTGACCTGAAGTTCAAGAACTTAAAATTCCTTAATAGGTAAGTAGTTATAGTCAAACTGATCTTAAAACAATAGTAATCACATGAATGTAGCAGTAATATAGAAGTGTGTTATATGTCTCATGAATAGATTTTATGCACTGAATTACAAGTGTGACTGGTTACAATGTTTAGAGTTGGATGATGATATAATTTATGTTTTAAATGTATGTGTATGAGACGAATTTCAAATGTGATAACTCAGTGACTTTGTGTTCTTACCTTGAAGTTTGCTATTTTAGACTCTGTACTAGTTATGGATGCCATTAATTATATATGTTCATAGTGCACTTAACTTAGTGTGTCACATTTATTTTCTTCATGCTGTAGTCTTCTCATGTTTCAATCTTAAAGATTGTCATGGAGATATTAATGTCTACAAGAGTGGATTTAACCAAAAATTTTACAATAAACATTACAGGAATAATACTTTATTGCTGGTACAGGCTTAAATGTGTGAAAATGTATCTTAAACAAGAATATTTTGAACAAGTTGCAGAATTTTATTTTGGTAAAGAACTCCACGTTTCAGACAGATTCACTGTCCATCATCTTAATACTGTATTCACAGCAATTAGTATAACAAATACCTGTTACTGTGAATACAGCATTAAGACCCCTGATGATGGACAGTGAATCTGTCCAAAACATGTAGAGTTCTTTACCAAAATAAAATTGAGAAACAGTGCATCTCGTTGGCTGTTATTATAAGAATGCTGCATAATCCCGCTCTTAGTTTCCACAAAATGCTGTTATTTCATAAGCTTATCTTTTTGTGGTCAGATAACATTCATCTTTGTCATAAACCATGTGCTAAAATTTAAATACCCACCCTGGTAGGATAAAGGCTAAAAACCATCTGTTTTGTGCTGTACTTCATGTTAACGAAGGAAAAAAAAAAATTTCTGTTGTGTGCAGATAAGAAATTTGACTGTTTGTAATTGTTGATATGAGTGACTGAGCCTCTGGATGACACGTGACCAAACAAACTGCGATAAAATTACTGGCGATGATCCACACAGTGCCCATTACCCTAGCCTATAGCTGGGGTTTCACTGTCCAATGAATGCTGTGTTGTTAACGCTAATTAAATTTTTCCCTTTCACGGTTACATGTGATCTTTTGTTGCTGTTAATCTGCCCCATATTTACTCTTTTCGGACATGCATCACACTGATGTACCTATTGTCCACCTGGCTGTGCATCACAGTATTGTGACACAGAAGGTAACACTGATTGATATGGCAATTCCTTACACAGTTTGGCTGTATGATAGCTTTACAAGAGCCATAACATGTAGCTACCTTATCACCTACTGTATGAGTTCTGTAGAGTGAGATTTGGTTGTGTTTGAATCAGGGATTTTTCTTTATTCAATTATTGTTCCTCCTTACATTCACATAATTTGTAATAAATTTGACTTGGCCTATTCATTCATTCATTCAGTGCACACACAGATTGTCCTAGCCTTGGGATCGCTGAACTAAATAAAAGAATGTCACTACCATAGATACAGCACATTGTGCAATTTTCACATCCTATTTGTATTATATTCTTAATCCTTAAAGACGAAGTGCAGACTGCTTTATTTAAAAACCCACTCTGTACAGTGCAGTAAACACATTGCATCTTGGTTATAAAAACCAATCAGTTTGTGCTGTAATTGGCACAAGTCGCTGTTTGTTCTCAGATAATTACAAAACAGATAAATACAGTGTGGGCAGAGCGTACAGTTGTTGAATGTTAAACCTGTTGGTGCATCATGTAACCGGTAGGCTTTAAAAGGTTAATACAGTTTTTAACATTATATAGTTACAGGTTGACATCACAATATTAACACTGTATGTAAATAGACACCAATATGTACATTTTTACCATTTACATATGAATACTTGCAACATGTGCTGTGTACATCTATGAAGTTTGTAGCTCCTTGAAAACATGTGGAAGCAGTGAATAATAAATATTGTGCATTGGTAAGTTACATGGAAGATATATAATAATAAATTTCTTGTATTTATTTTAGCCCATTCTTTACCATTTACCTCATAAAAGTCTTGCATAAGCAACTGGTTTGACTTGCGTCCCACTGAAACACCAGTTTTTTTATGGGTCCGACGAAAGTATCATAGCATTTGAATTTTATGAGTATTCAGTTCTGTGTTCAGCCTCTGACAGATATTAGATGTCATTTGTACATTCTTCATTCATCCATAGCATTATATGAATGCAACACTGTTTCAAAGTGCGTTACAAATCTACACTTCGGCCAGGTTTTCTTTGGAATGATGAACATGTAGCACAAGTGTTCTAGTATGGTATGTTGTCCAGGCCAGGGGGAGGAAGGGTTTGTGTGGCCAATTACTACATTCATTCCCAGTCCTCATCATGGGACAGATTTGTGAACACAAAAATTCACTACCACAGGTAAACTGCATGCTGATTGTGAGATTTCCCCCTTGAAGGAGGAAGTTTTAAAGCAGGGGATGAAGAACATGAGCAAAGGCTTTATTTTTGTTGTAGTATGGGTTGGTTTGTGTAAGCTGTGTTTCATGTCAAGGGAAGTAAGTAAGGATAGCTATAACTTTCTGTGGAAAAGAAGATGAGCACAAAGTAGCTTCACAAATTTCATGTTTGTTAAATTTTAATAATTGTATCGTATAATCAGTTACCACTGTTAGCCAGCCACACTTGAAGTTTATTAGCAATGTGTCCAATTCTGACACTTCACTGGATGCTGATGTGAAGATACTGCAAACATGAATGTTCTTTGAGTCAACTTTCACTTTTTGGGTCACAAAAATTTGAAGTATATCAAAGTATATAGCACCTGTTGACACTGCCTTTCACTAGTGTTCCATGAACTTTTGATATCAGTCTGGCTGAACTTCTTGTTTCTAATACTTAGAATGGACAATGAATTTTATACTACTGAGTCTCCAGATCATTATGAGTTAAACAGCTTTGAAATCGGAAGTTATGGTTATTGTTTCCATTTCCACCTGAAAAACTAAATACAAAAACCCATGCTCAGACCAGTGCATTCTTTCTTAGAACCTGTGCATGTGATCTGTTATTGAACAAAGAGTGTTTATATGAGTATACAATACTTGTTTTTAGTGCAAATCAGTGGGGACCTACCAGAAATGTTCATAGAAAATTTCCTGAATGTTTAATGCTTCCCAAAACAACACTCTACACAGATGTGGTGGGGTTGCCTACAACAGGATCATTGTAGAGGCCTCCAGAGGAGCTGTTGCTCAAATGATAGTCTTCTGGGTTCTTACAGTGTGTAGGAGATTGAATGAAGTTCAGGTTGGTGCTCAAGTGACAAGGAAATTTGTTAACTGTATAGGAAAGTTGCAAGCATTATGGCCAACCAGAGCTGTGGCAAGGGAAGAGAAGATGAACATTGTACTGAATTAATTGGAAATTATATTTCAGACAACCATGGTTGCCTTTGAGGTCCTTGAGCGATGAGAAATTTCAAAGTGGTGTGTGAAACTACATGTGTCAGGTTTCTGGGTTATAATGGCCATTTCTGTTCTTCCATCATGGTGCTGAGACCATTCATTGTGTTCATATGGACCTGATAGTGAAATTGTTTTGTCATTAAATTGGCCTTAAGTCCTTTATTAAGATATTAAACTATATATACATATATATACACATTTACATAAATACAATACATTGTTGCCACATTGTTCACTGACAGCAGTAGACATTTGAAGTGGTATAAAATTCCTTTGGAATATCTGAGATAGCCATGAAAGCAGCAGCCTGTGTGAAGTCCAACACATGGGCAATGTGATCCTTAGCCACATGTAGTGCACACAAACAACCATTGGCTTGGGGTGAGGTGGTGGTTGATGGCATCTGGACTGCCCACATGTGAGGAAGGAAACAGCTACTCTTGTAACCAAACATACTCTCACAGACTTGGTATGAACCCAAGCATTGTAATTGAGCACAAATAGACAACAGTAAACGTGTGTTGCAGATGTAAATTCAAGTGCCCTGCCTACTGGTCAAGTCCAACAGCCAGTGGTATGGAGGTGCTGTTAGAAGAGTTCACAAGAACAGCAGGGTATCCATTTTCAAAGTTAGTGAAGTCTGACACACCGTATTTTAAGCTGCAGATGATAAAGAAGTCGCACCTGATAAATTTCTGAATTTGGTTTCAAAGTTTTTTTTATGTACTAATATGTTTCAAACAGGCATACACATTTCTCCACCCACTTTGAAGATGTGTGATATTATCAAGAAAACTAGCTCTCTAGCAATGATGAAGTGCCAATACACAGATTTTTAAAGACTAATTAATGAGGGAACTCAGATGCTGTCATCCCTAACAGAATTTGCTAATATTGGGCTGTTCCCAAAATCCTGGTAAACCGATCAAATTTAGTCAGTGTGCAAGTTTGATGTTTTCAGAGCAGTGTAACTCTGGATACTGCCTTGCGAGATGTACGCTGCATTATTGGGTGGGTAGTTATGTCTTTTTGAAGGAAGGTGTTGCCTTTATCGTCAAGGGTCCAGTGGGGGCTCTTGAACGTGAAGGCAACACGTTCCTTCGAAAAGTCGGGAACCACTCGCCCAACGGCGCACCAGCATGTCCCAGTAGAACGGAATCCTCATGTAGTCAGATACTTGTGAAATTCACCGTTACTTGCCGCACAAACCATGAAAACACTTGTTTCTTAACCATCGGAGAGTATGTCTTATACTAACATTGTTCCATAAAATAGCATATAACAGTTCCATCCAAAGAAATAGTTGTGCCATGCCAAAAAAGACATGGCGTGTTGTGTTTCTTGGAACACACCAAGTCTTTTTTGGCATGGAACACCCAATTCACAAAAACCACCAAGAATTATTACAGCCTGTCGTAATTAAGTATAATGACCACATTACAAGATGAGTAACAGTCGAACTCGAGCGTTACAAACCACCTCCAGCGGTGAGCTGAATAAATGCATATCTGAACTAGTTACAATATGTACATGGTTGTGCATATACTTAATTATGTACGCAACCTGAAAATCTGATGAACGCACCTCATAACCCTAGAGGTTATCGCCTACTGCAGGAGCAAATTGAGGCAACTAATGACCACCGACCAACAACAAGATTGAGCAAAGATAGCGACTTAGCGCGGGGCACGAAGAGGTAAATAAACAGTCAGCAAACGGACGAAATTATCTCCCAGCACCAAGATGGGTGGAGCTGACGCCATAGAGGATGTTGGAAATAGATGGCTAGAAGGCAAACACCACATGTAGTCAATGCCGCAAGGAGAACCGTGCCCATTAACCTACAGACAACACCAAAACATCAGTCAGTTTTATGTAGTGTAAGTTCGTGTGTGAGTGGTAAAAGATATTACTCTTAACTCTGGCTAATTACAGGTTTGTGAAATAACTGTATGAAAGAATGGTCGTGTAGACTGCCTAATCCCAACATTCAAGTATGTATCTATGCTATAGAGCTAAGGTTGTGCTGCACACATATGACTCCATATCGCTGACCAGTTGCAGGTATTTCTTTTGTTATAATTGTATTGATTTGCTTATATTTGTTTTTTATAGTATGTGTTTTTGAATTGTAACCACGAGTAACTGTGTTTATTGGCATGTAAGATGGAATTGAGACAACTTGCGCTCACACAATACAGCTTTGTTCACTTTAGGATAAGTATAACTACATTCCTTTATGGGTGAGGAGAGGGGGGTGTATAGGGTCTTGGTGGGGAAGCCGGAGGGAAAGAGACCACTGGGGAGGCCTAGGCATAGATGGGTGGATAATATTAGGATGGATCTCCAGGAGGTGGGATG